>Ga0257121_1000019_pt1 | contig 136547 bp, 108 predicted proteins | sample SI106_100metaG_FD_190180 | JGI IMG/M metagenome (GOLD analysis project Ga0257121, IMG submission 190180) | Marine microbial communities from Saanich Inlet, British Columbia, Canada - SI106_100 | ecosystem: Environmental > Aquatic > Marine > Inlet | place: Canada: British Columbia | collected...
TACCACAAGTGGAGTTTATGATAGTTTATCTACTAATATTGCTGGCTGCGATAGTCTAGCTGTTCTTGATTTAACTATTAATAATTCAGATACTACTAACTCTATTGTTAATTCATGTGATTCTTATTTTTGGAATGGAACATCCTATACCACAAGTGGAGTTTATGATAGTCTATTTACAAATTCTGTAGGTTGTGATAGTCTAGCTGTCCTTGATTTAACCATTACAAATTCAGATACTACAACAAGTGTAGTCACTTCTTGTGATTCTTATTTTTGGAATGGAACATCCTATACCACAAGTGGAGTTTATGATAGTCTATTTACAAATTCTGTAGGTTGTGATAGTCTAGCTGTTCTTGATTTAACTATTAATAATTCAGATACTACTAACTCTATTGTTACTTCTTGTAATCCTTATTTATGGAATGGCCAAACATATTTAGTAAGTGGTATCTATGATAGTTTATTTGCTAATATTCGGGGTTGTGATAGTCTAGCTGTTCTAGATCTTACAATATCAAATTCAGATACTACTACATTGATTATTAATTCATGTAATCCTTATTTATGGGATGGCCAAACATATTTAGTAAGCGGTATCTATGATAGTTTATTTACTAATAGTCAAGGCTGTGATAGTCTAGCTATTCTAGATCTTACAATATCAAATTCCGATACTACAACAAGTGTAGTCACGTCATGTGATTCTTATCTTTGGAATGGCCAAACATATTTAGTAAGCGGTATTTATGATAGTTTATTTACTAATATTCAAGGCTGTGATAGTCTAGCTATTCTTGATTTAACTATTTATGATTCTTATTTACATATTGATACTGTTGAGACTTGCGATAGTTACGTATTTGCATTTTATAATGGAATTCAATATGATAGTTCTGGCGTTTATTCAGATACATTGACCTCAATTAATGGCTGTGATAGTATTACTATCTTGTTATTAACTATTAATTATTCAGATACTCTTACATCTATTATTACGTCATGTAATCCTTATTTATGGAATGGCCAAACATATTTAGTAAGTGGCATTTATGATAGTTTATTTACCAATATTGCTGGTTGTGATAGTCTAGTTACTCTAGATTTAACTATCGCATATAATACATCATCATTAGATACTATTACTTCATGTGATTCTTATCTTTGGAATGGTGTAACTTATACTTCAAGCGGATTATATGATAGTTTATTTACTAATGTTACTGGCTGTGATAGTTTAGCAATGCTTATTTTAACAATTACAAATTCCGACACTACTACGACCTCTATTACTTCATGTGATTCTTATCTTTGGGATGGACAAACATATTTAGTAAGCGGTATCTATGATAGTTTATTTACCAATATTGCTGGATGTGATAGTCTAGCTATTCTTGATTTAACTGTTAATTATTCAGATACTACTACGACCTCTATTACTTCTTGTAATTCTTATCTTTGGAATGGACAAACATATTTAGTAAGCGGCATTTATGATAGTTTATTTACCAATATTACTGGCTGCGATAGTTTAACTATTATAGATCTTACAATATCAAATTCCGATACTACAACAAGTGTAGTCACTTCATGTGATTCTTATCTTTGGAATGGAGTAACATATACTTCAAGCGGTATCTATGATAGTTTATTTACCAATATTGTTGGCTGTGATAGTTTAGTCATGATAGATCTAACTATTAATAATAGTAGTGCATCTACATTTTTGGATACAGCATGTGGTAATTATATTTGGGATGGGATAACATATGATTCATCAGGATTTTATACAAATATTTATGCTGATATCTTAGGTTGCGATAGCACTGTTAATCTATATTTAACAATCTACATATTAGGATGTACAGATCCATTAGCTCTTAATTATAATCCACTAGCTATTTGTAGCGATACCTGTATATATCCTAGTTGTAATATTTCATTATTAGATTCTCAAAATGTTAGTTGTTATTTAGGTAATGATGGGTTTATAGAAGTTGGTGGTACTGGAGGTATAGGTTATTATCATTATTCTTTACAGATATATAATTCTACTTTTGGTATATGGCAACAAATTGGTCAATCTCCTTTAGGTGGTTATACTTATGCTAATGTAACTTTCACTAGTTTATTTACAGATTGCTATAAAATAGTTTTAACAGATAGTTTGTCATGTAATGATACTTTAGATGTTTGTTTGACTCAGCCATTAGAAGTTACTTTCAATGATACTGTTATATCTTGTGATTCTTATAACTGGAATGGTATATCTTATAGTACAACTGGAGTTTATATTGATACACTATTATCAAACAATAACTGTGATAGCATAGTGACACTCAATTTAACTATTTTGAATAGTACATCATCTTCTATTTCTATTACATCCTGTGATTCTTATCTTTGGAATGGCATGACATATGTATCAACAGGTGTGTATGATAGTTTGTTTACCAATATTGCTGGCTGTGATAGTTTAGCTATGTTGATTCTGACAATAACTAATTCTGATACTTCTGTAACTAATATAACATCCTGTGATTCTTATCTTTGGAATGGTGTGACTTATACATCAACTGGCGTATATGATAGTTTATTTAATAACACTTTGGGTTGTGATAGCCTTGCAATTCTTGATTTAACAATTATAAATTCAGATACTTCTAATACTGCTATTTCATCATGTGATTCTTATCTTTGGAATGGCCAAACATATTTAGTAAGCGGTATCTATGATAGTTTATTTACCAATATTTGGGGATGTGATAGTCTAGCTATTCTTGATTTAATCATTTATCCTATTTTTTCTATTAATGAAACTATAGAAGCTTGTGATAGTTATAATTTTAATGGAGTTATATATAATAGTTCTGGAGTTTATTCTGATACACTATTATCTATTAATGGATGTGATAGTATAAGAATAATTGATCTGACTATTAGTTATAGTTCTTCAAGTACTTTTTTTATAACAGCATGTAATCAATACATGTGGAATGGAGTAACATATAACTCAAGCGGATTATATGACAGTTTGTTTGTAAATTCACAAGGTTGTGATAGTTTAGCTCAAATTTATTTAACAATTATTCAACCAATTATTACAAATCTTACAGAAGAGTCTTGTGGTGTTTACTCATTTGGAGGAACTATTTATGATACATCAGGTATTTATACAGATTCTTTAACTAGTTTAATCGGTTGTGATAGTATTGTAATTTTAAACTTGTATATATCCGCTAATCTTTCAGCTTCTGCAACCATTACTAATGTAAATTGTTATGGAGATGCATCTGGACAAATTGATTTAGAGATAACATTAGGTATCCCTCCATACTCTTTTATATGGTCAAATGGTGCAATTAATCAAGATATTTCTCAATTATTTGGTGATAGTTTATACTCATGTTCAATCATAGATAGTGTTGGTTGTGATCTAGATACATCTTTTTTTATTAACCAGCCTGATTTGCTATATGTTAATCCAAATGTCACTCATATTACATGTTATGGTGATAGTTCAGGAAATATTTCTCTAATTATTTCTGGAGGAATTAGTCCTTATATGGTTGATTGGGGTAGTGCTGATACAAATAATATTATTGCTGGTTTTTATAATTATCTAGTAACAGATTCTAATGGATGTTATATTAGTGATTCCGTTGAAATTCTTCAAGAAGATCAGATATTATTTAATGTAAATACTGAAGATATTCAGTGTTATGGTGATAGCACTGGATTTATTGAACTTAATCTTCAGCTTAATTCTGGTTTTCCTCCTTATCAGTTTAATTGGACAGGTCCTAATCTTTATAATTCAAATTCTGAAGATATATATAATCTTTTTTCTGGGGTTTATTATTTAGTTATAACTGATGCTAATCTATGTAACGTTGATACATCAATTGAATTAATTCAACCCGTTAATATTCCTCAAATTAATAATCTTGAGACTTCAGATTATAATGGATATGATATATCTTGTAATGGAGAGAATGATGGTTGGATTAGTTTGAACATTACAGGTGGATATGGACCTTTTAGCTATATATGGACTAATTTAGCTACAGTAGATTCTATTTTTGATCTTTCTTCAGCTATTTATTCAGTTGAGATTACTGATAGTCTTGGATGTATTGATCAAATTGATATTGATTTAATAGAACCTTTAAGTCTATCAGTTATATTAAATATTACTAGTGACTATAATGGTTATGATATAAGTTGTTTTGGGCAAAATGATGGAGCAATTCAGGCTATACCATCTGGAGGAGTTCCTTCATATTATTATAATTGGAATTCTTCAAATATGGATGATAGTTTAATAAATTTAGGTGCAGGCAATTATGTTCTTAATTTATTTGATGAGAATAATTGCGAATATATTGACTCTATAGTTCTTAATCAACCTGATTCTTTTAGTATGATTATTAATGAATTTACAGATACATGTAGTAGAGGTGTTGGTAGAGCATTTGTTTCTGTTTCAGGAGGAATACAACCTTATGATTATAATTGGAGTAATGGTTCTAATTCTTCTAATATTAGTAATTTCTATCAGGGAGATTATAGTTTAATTGTTCTTGATAATAATTTATGTGAATTAAAGGATTCAATATTTATTGATAATCTACCAGGACCAATGATTGACTTTAATATATTTTCTGAATGGGAAAAATTATATGAGCAATTAGAAGATCCTATTGTCTTTATAGATATGACTAATACTAATGGGCAAGAAATGATATCATGGAATTGGGATTTTGGAGATAATACCTATGCTATAGATTCAATTGCATATCATTCATATTCTGATACAGGTTATTATTCTGTAACCTTAATTACAACAACAAGTTTTAATTGTATTGATACTTTGACCAAACCTCTCAGGATCACAGATTATAATATATATATACCAAATGCTTTTACACCATTTTCAACTGATGATGAATTAAATGATGAATTTAAAGCTTATGGCATAGGAATAGTTAAATTTAAGATGGTTATTTTTAATCGTTGGGGTGAAGAAATATTTTCTAGTGTTACTATTGAACAGGGGTGGGATGGAACCTCTATTAATGATAATAATCTAGTTCCACTCGGGATCTATTTGTATTTTATTGAGGTTGAAAATATATATGGTCAGGATTATAAATATCAAGGTCAAGTCAAATTACTTAGATAATATATTATCTGCATGACAAAATTTCATTTGAAATTTATTTTTGTCAGTATATAAGTGTTTGGCATAGAAATTGTAATTAATTATTAATAAAAAACAAAATGAAAAGAAAAGGTAATATAAATGTTCAAACGGAAAATATTTTTCCAATCATTAAAAAATTTCTATACTCAGATCACGAGATATTTTTGAGAGAATTAGTTTCTAATGCAGTTGATGCAACTCAAAAGATGAAAACTTTAAAAACTGTTGGAGAGTTAAATACAGATTTAAATAAGTTGCGTGTTGAAATAATTTTAGATAAGGAAGGTAAAACATTAACTATTAGAGATAATGGTATAGGGATGACTGATAAAGAATTAGATAAGTATATTAATCAAATTGCTTTTTCTGGAGCTGAAGAGTTTGTTAATAAATATAAGGATGCAGATACTAAGAATTCCATTATTGGTCATTTTGGTCTAGGTTTCTATTCAGCATTTATGGTTGCTAAAGAAGTAGAGATAATTACTAAAAGTCAACATCCAAATAGTTTGGCTGTAAAGTGGGTTTGTGATGGTTCTCCAAATTTTACAATGGAGGAGGCTAAAAAGAAGACAAAAGGAACAGATATTATTCTTCATATTGCCGATGATTCTACAGAGTTTCTTGAAGAGAGTCGTATATCTTCTATTTTAAATAAATATTGTAAATTTTTACCTATTGAAATTAAATTTGGCACAAAAACTGACAAGGTAGATGATCCTAAGGGAAAAAAGGATAAAGATGGTAATATTGAAAAAATTGATAAGATATCAGATAATATAATTAATAATACTAGTCCTGCTTGGACTAAAAGCCCTTCTAATCTAAAGGTGAATCACTATAAAGAATTCTATAAAGAATTATATCCTATGGAATTTAATGATCCACTTTTTCATATACATCTTAATGTTGATTTTCCATTTAACCTAACAGGAATTCTATATTTTCCTAAACTAAAGAATAATCTAGAGGTTCAAAAAAACAAAATAAATCTTTATAGTAATCAGGTTTTTATTACTGATAATGTTGAGAATATTGTTCCTGAATTTCTTACTCTTCTTCATGGAGTAATTGATTCTCCAGATATTCCATTAAATGTTTCTAGATCTTATTTGCAAGCCGATGGAAATGTTAAAAAAATATCTAGCCATATTACTAAGAAAGTTGCTGATAAATTAGCTCAAATGTTTAAGAAAGATAGAAAAGATTTTGAACAAAAGTGGGATGATGTAAAAGTGTTCATTGAGTATGGTATGCTAACAGAACAAAAGTTTTTTGATAAGGCAAATAATTTTGCATTATATAAAAACACTAATAGTGAATATTATACATTTTCAGAGTTTCTTGAAAAGGTAAAAGATCCTCAGAAAAATAAAGATGGCAAGACAATTGTATTATACACTAATGACAAGAAAGAACAGCACAGTTTTGTAAAGACAGCAACAGATAAAGGATATGAAGTACTTGAATTAGGTGGTCCACTTATTAGTCATCTTATTAGTAGATTAGAGTCTGATCATAAAGATGTTCAGTTCTCCAGAGTAGATGCTGATATTATTGATAAATTAATTGAGAAAGAAGATACTGGAATTTCTAAGCTTTCTGATAAAGAGAAAGAAAAATTGCAGAAAATGATTGAAGAGCAGCTTGATAAAGAGAAATTTACTGTTCAAGTTCAGAATATGTCTGTTAGTGATTCTCCAGTTGTAATTACTCAAAGTGAATTCATGAGAAGAATGAAGGAACAGCAACAGTTATCTGGTGGTGGAGGTATGCAGATGTTTGGTTCTATGCCAGAGACCTATAATTTAGCTGTAAATTCTAATCATGATCTTATTAATAAAATATTATTAGAAAAGAAAAAAAAGAAAAGAATTGATCTCATTAATCAAGTTTTAGATTTAGCATTGTTATCTCAAGGAATGTTAAAGGGTAAAGACTTAACTGGATTTATATCAAGAAGTGTAAGTTTAATAAAATAACTTCTAATGTTCTTTTGTTAATTACATACTATTAAATTTTATGTTTTAGTCTGTTAACTTATTCTATTTTCTTTAAAGTATAGATGATAATACCCATATTGAATATTTTATAAAAAATAACTATCTTGTTCAAAAAAATTATAGCAATATTTAGCTTTATTTTAGGTTGCTAATATTTTAGGAATATTTATATAAAATTAAATAATAATAACATAAATCTATCATTTTGAAAATAAATTCTATTAACCATATTTATTATTTTTATATCATAATTTTTTCTTTTTTAGCTATATCATGTACTAATAATGAGGCTAAAATTCTTCAGCAAGATCCAAGTTATACAAAATATATTTCTGGTTTTACAGATGGAATAGTATCTAATCAGACTGAGATTATTATTGAATTAAAAGATAATTTAACAAATAATGATATTACCAAGATTGATGTCAATCAGTTATTTGAGTTTTCTCCAAAAATTAAAGGAGATGTAGACTGGCTTGATAATAGAACTATTCGTTTTACCCCATCAAAAGATTTACCTACTAAGCAGTTTTATAATGCAAAATTTCATCTTAGTAAGGTTGTTGTTGTACCAAGTGATATGTTAGATTTTAAATTTCAATTCCAGACAAAAATCATGGATTTGAATGTTTATATTGATGGGATGATGCCTTATAATGATGACTTGAGATGGCAAAAAATAAGTGGTATTCTTACAACTTCTGATAATGTATCTGATGAAATAATAAAGAAGTTAGTAAGTGCTAAGCAAAATGGAAAGAAGTTACATATTAATTGGGAAAATTTAGGAGAGTCACACAAATTTGTAATTGATAGTGTAATCCGCTCTGAAAAAAATGGAACAGTAGATATTGTATGGAATGGTAAAAAAATAGGAGTAAATAAAAAGGAAGAGATTAATTACAAGATCCCACCCCTTGGTGATTTTAAGGTAATGTCAGCAAAAGTTTCTCAGTATCCAAATCAACATATTTTGGTACGTTTTTCTGATCCTCTAGATAAAAATATAGATTTAAGTGGTTTAGTTTATTTGGAATCGAATGAGTCAATATCAATGTCTATAAATAAAAATGAATTAAGAATTTATCCAAAAAAGAAATTAATTGGCAATAAAGTTTTAATTATAAGTACTAAATTAAAGAATGCACTAGCTTACGAGTTAATAGAATCTTTCAACTTTACAGCAAATTTTATTAGTATTAAACCTCAGGTCGAGCTAATAGGAGATGGTGTAATTCTTCCAAGTACTAATGGACTTATTTTTCCTTTTAAAGCAGTAAATTTAAATGCTGTTAATGTTAAAGTTATACGTATCTATGAAGATAATATTGCTTATTTCTTTCAAGATAATAATTTTAGTGGATCTAGAGATTTAAATCGTGTTGGGAGAATTATATATAAAGATGATGTAGAATTAAAGTCTAGCAAGATAATTGATTACAGCAACTGGAATACTTTCTCATTAGATTTATCAAAAATGATAAAAACTGAACCTGGGGCTATTTATAGAATTATGCTGAGTTTTAAGATGTCACAGTCTTTATATGCTTGTGATTCTAATAATAATAAAGAATTAGAAGAGGATATTGACTATGAAGATGCTTATTTTGATGATACAAGAGCCTATTGGAATTCTTCATCAAATTATAATTATAATAATTATGGTAAATGGTCCGAAAGAGATGATCCATGTAAGTTGTCTTACTACTCAAGTAGTAAGAATAATGTTGCCCGTAATGTATTTGCATCTGATCTTGGTATTATTGCAAAAGGAGGAGGAAATGGTAAAATGATGGTTGTTGTTAGTAATCTTAAAACAGCAAATCCAGAATATGGTGTACAAGTAAATCTATATAATCTACAGAACAGATTACTTTCATCTAAGATTACAAATTCTGAAGGTATAGCAAGTTTTAATATTGATAAGAAGCCTTTTTTACTTATTGCAAAAAAGGACAAGGAAATTGGTTACCTAAAGTTAGATGATGGTTCTGCTCTTTCAATGAGTATGTTTAATATAGAAGGAACTAAATCTCAAGATCAAATTAAGGGTTTTATTTATGGTGATAGAGGCGTTTGGCGTCCTGGTGATTCTTTGTTTCTTTCTTTTATTCTTGAGGATAATAATATTCTTCCAAAAAACCATCCAGTTATTTTCACTCTCTATAATGCTAAAGGACAAGTCCATCAAAGAATTACTAAAGATAAAGGTGAAAATGGTTTTTATGTTTTTAAAGTAAAAACAAATCCTGAAGATGAAACTGGAAACTGGAAGGCTCAAATAAAAGTTGGATCTTCATATTTTTCTAAATCATTAAAAATAGAAATGATAAAGCCTAATAGATTGAAAGTAAAACTTGATTTCTTTTCTGAATTACTTCTAAATAATGAGAACAAGCCTATATTTTTAACATCTAATTGGTTGCATGGTGCACCAGCAAAAAACTTGAAAGTAGATATTGAAATTAATTTATCAGAATCTAATACTAGATTTGATGGTTTTTCAGAATATAATTTTGATGATCAAATAAAGCAATTCAGATCTCAGGATATTAAAGTAGCTGAAGAAAAACTTGATAATAATGGGAAACTTACATTTTCTCCTGATTTTAAAGTTGAAAATAACGATTCACCAGGTATGTTAAAGGCTAGTTTTAAGACTAGGGTTTTTGAAAAGGGTGGCGATGCAAGTACAGATAGAGTTTTAATGCCATTTTCTCCTTATAGGAGTTATGTAGGGTTGAAAATGCTAAAAGGTGATAGTTGGAGTGGTGCATTATTTTCTGACAAGAAGAATCTCTTGCCTATTGCAACTGTAGATGAATTTGGAAATGCAATTGATAGGAAAAATCTTAAAATAGAGGTATTTAGAATTAACTGGAGATGGTGGTGGGAGAGTAATAGTGCTTATGATATTGGTAGATATGTGACAGGAAATTATAGAGACTTAATTCATACTGATAAGATTGACACAAAAGATGGTGAAGCTATCTATACTTTAGATTTAGATGATAATATTTGGGATAGATGTTATATTAGAATAACAGATTCTGTATCTGGGCATTCCTGTGGGGAGGTCTTTTATTTAACTTATAGTGGTTATTGGAATACTTCTCAAAATTCAGAAGGCGCAGAGATGTTATCATTTAAAACAGATAAGCAAAAATATAATGTTGGGGAAAATATATTAGTGACACTTCCTAAGGCAAAAAAGGGAAGAGTTTTAATTAGTGTTGAATCTGGATCTGAAGTGCTAGAAACGTATTGGTTTGATGTTAGTAATGGAGAAAATACTTTTAAAATTAAATCCACTGCAAGAATGGCGCCAAATGTATTTTTAAATATGTCTTTTATTCAGCCTCATAAACATACAGAAAACGATTTACCAATACGTATGTATGGAGTAAGAGGTGTTTCAGTTGAGGATCCCAACACTCATCTTTCACCAGTTCTCTCAATGCTTGATGAGCTGCATCCAGAGGAAGATGTGACAATAAGTGTAAGTGAAAAAGATGGAAAAAAAATGACATATACAATTGCTGTAGTTGATGATGGGCTTCTAGATTTAACTAATTATCAAACACCAAATGCCTGGAAAACATTTTTTGCTTGGCAAGCACTTGGTGTTAAAACATGGGATATGTATAAATATGTTACAGGAGCATTTAATGGTAAAATGGCTGGTTTATTACAAATTGGTGGAGATATCTATGCTAAAAGTAGTGAAAAGAAAAAGGCAAATCGTTTTAAGCCAGTTGTAAAGTTTTTAGGCCCTTTCACTCTTGAGACAGGACGTACTGCTACTCATACTTTTAAGATGCCAAATTATATTGGTTCTGTTAGAACAATGGTTGTTGCTGGAAATAATGGAGCTTATGGATCAGCAGACAAAACAACTACAGTAAAAAAACCTTTAATGGTTCTTGCTTCATTACCAAGAGTTTTAGGTCCTTCTGAAGAAGTAGATTTACCTGTTACTGTATTTGCGATGAAGGAAAATATTAAGAATGTCTCAATAAAAGTTGAAACAAATAATATAATCGAAATTGTGGGTAGTGATAAGAAAAATATAACATTTAATGAAATTGGAGATAAGCTTGTTAATTTTAGATTGAAGGTAAAAGATAATTTAGGAATTGGAAATATTAAAGTGATTTGTACAAGTGGAAATGAAATAGCAACTTATATAGTAGAGTTGAATGTTAGAATGCCAAATCCTGAAATTTCTAAAATTGTTTCTTCAGTTATTAATCCAGGTGAAGATTGGCAAGAATCTTATCAAGCAATTGGAATTAAAGGTACTAATTCTGCAATATTGGAAATATCTTCAGTTCCTCCAATTAATTTAGAAGATAGATTACAATACTTAATTAAATATCCTCATGGCTGTATTGAACAAACTACATCTTCAGTTTTTCCACAACTTTTTCTTTCTAACTTAGTGAGTTTGTCAAATGATAAGAAAAGAGAGATTCAAAAAAATATTACAGATGGTTTAAATAGATTAAAGTCATTCCAAATTTCCGGAGGAGGATTTACTTATTGGCCTAATTCAGGTAATGAAGCTGATAATTGGGGGACTAATTATGCTGGGCATTTTATGATTGAAGCAAAAAATAAAGGTTATTCTCTTCCAATTGGATTATTTGAAAATACTGCCAATAATTGGAGTGATTCAAACAGTGGTAGTATAAATTATAGAAGATCTTCCCAATTGACTCAGGCTTACAGATTATATACACTAGCATTAGCAAAAAAACCAGCAATAAGTGCAATGAATAAAATGCGTGATAATTCTAGTATTTCTGATATTGCAAAATGGAGGTTAGCGGCTGCATATCATATAATTGGAAGAACCAATGTTGTGAATGATCTAATCTATGATAATAAATCTCGTGTTGAATCTTATAATGAATTTTCTTCTACTTATGGTAGTAAGGAAAGGGATGAAGCTATGATTTTAGAAGTATTATCAATGCTAGGGGAGTATAGTATGGGTAAAGATATTGTGGATAGAATTACTAATAAATTATCTTCTTCCGAATATATGAGTACACAAACAACTGCTTATTCTTTATTAGCAATTTCAAAATATATTGGTGATGATATTAATTCAAAAGGATTTTCATTTGATTATTCTATTGATAATACTTTGTCGACAGAAAAAACAGAATCTGTTTTTGAGCAAATTGACATCAATATTGAGCAAAAAAATAAAGGAGATTTAAGTGTGAAAAACACATCTGATAAGATGCTTTTTGCAACTTTGCAATTAAGAGGGATTCCTATTTATGATGGTATTTCAATAAAAGAAGAGAGTAATCTTAAGATGCAGGTTAAATATTTTTCAATGGACGATTTAGAAATTGATCCATCAAAAATAATACAAGGCACCGATTTTTATACTGAAGTTACAATTACTCATTCTAGCTTAAAGTCAGATTATAATAATTTAGCACTAACACAAATTTTTCCATCTGGATGGGAGATCAGAAACAGTAGAATGGATATACTGCAAACTAATAAAAAAGACATTGTTACATATCAAGATATAAGAGATGATAGAGTATATACATATTTTGATTTGCCAAAAGGAGAAACTAAGGTTTTAAAGATACAGTTAAACGCATCTTTTCTTGGAAGATACTATCTACCAATTGCTAATTGTGAAGCCATGTATGATAATACTGTAAGTGCAAAAGATGGTGGGATATGGGTAGAAGTTGTGAAAAGTAGTGCTGAGTAATTTTCTCTCACATATTATAAAGTATAAAAAACGGTATTTTTTTCTATTTATCTTCTACTTATTTTTTAATATACTAAAATTTCCACTATTTAACGATCCTACAAGTACCGTAGTTTTTTCTCCTAAAGGGGAACTCTTAGCTGCTAGAATTGCAGATGATGGACAGTGGCGTTTTCCTAAATCAGATTCAGTACCAGAAAAGTTTCAAACTTCAATAAGATATTTTGAGGACGAGTATTTTAATTATCATTTTGGTGTAAATCCTGTGTCTTTTATACGTGCTTTAAAACAAAATATTATAAATAGAGAGATTGTTAGTGGAGCAAGTACTATTACTATGCAAACTATTCGGCTTTCAAGAAGAGGTCAAAATCGAACCTATTTTGAAAAGTTGATTGAAATGATTTTAGCAACTAGATTAGAGCTTACGAAAAGTAAAAAATCTATCATGAATATTTACGCTTCTAATGCTCCATTTGGTGGAAATGTAGTTGGTTTGGATGCAGCTTCTTGGCGATACTATAAACGAGCATCACATCAACTTTCATGGGGAGAAACAGCAACACTTGCTGTGTTACCAAATGCTCCTTCCTTAATTTTTCCTGGAAGGAACCATCATTTGCTATTTAGAAAACGAAATAATTTATTACAGAAATTAATGGAAAATGGTGAGATTGATAGTTTAACTTGTGAACTTGCTCAATTAGAACCTTTACCTGGAAAACCTCATCCTTTACCGCAAATCACTCCTCATTTGTTAAATAGATTAATAAAAGAAGGTCATAAAGGTGAAATTTGTAAAGTAAGTATTGATAAGGTTCTTCAAAAAAAATTAAATACAATTGTTCAGAATTCACATGATGAATTAAAATATAATAGCATTCATAATTCATCCATTTTAGTAATAGATGTTAAGCAGAAAAAAGTAATATCTTATGTTGGGAACTCATCATGTAAGCAAGAGGGATCTGGAAGTTATGTAGATATGATAACTTCTCCAAGAAGTGCTGGAAGTACATTAAAGCCTTTTCTTTATTCTTCCATCTTAGATGAAGGAACCATGATGCCATATAGTTTGGTACCAGATATACCTACACAAATATTAAGTTTTTCACCTAAAAATTTCTATAGAACTTATGATGGAGCTGTATCTGCTTCTAACGCTCTAGTACGTTCTTTAAATGTACCAGCCGTATTGCAATTAAGTAATTATGGTCAGCAAAGGTTTTATGATAAATTAAAACAACTTAATATTAAGTCTCTTAATAAGAATGCTAAACATTATGGTCTATCTTTAATTTTAGGAGGCTCAGAAGCTAATATGTGGGAACTTGGAAGAATTTATATGGGGATGGCCTCTTCATTAAATAATTTTGAAGAATATAATTACAAATATGATGAAAATGATTATGATGATCCTTCATTACTAATTACTAAAGTAAATAAACAGAAAAATTTACATAAGGATAGTCATTTTTCAGCTGGAAGTATTTTTCAAACTTTTGAGGTATTAAGCGAACTGAACAGACCAATAGATCAAGGTCAATGGGAAGTGTTTTCATCTTCATCAAAAATTGCGTGGAAAACAGGAACAAGTTTTGGTCATAGAGATGCTTGGGCAATTGGTATTACTCCTGAATATATTACAGTTGTTTGGGTTGGTAATGCTGATGGAGAAGGTAGACCAGGACTTACTGGAACTAATACAGCAGCTCCAATAATGTTTTCTGTTTTTGATAATTTACCAAATACTACTTGGTTTAATATTCCTTTTGAAGATATGGAAGAAGTAGAAGTCTGTACAAAAAGTGGGGACTTAGTTTCTAGAAATTGCGAAAACACTTCTATTGAGTTGGTTCCTAAAAATTGTATAAGAGCAAAACAATGTATCTATCATAAGGTTATTCATCTAAATTTAGATTCTACTTATAAAGTAAATAGTGATTGTTATAAAGTAAGTGAAATGCAACATGTTTCTTGGTTTACACTACCACCAATGATGGCTTATTATTATAAAAAAGTTAATCCTTTTTACTCTGAAGAACCTATATTACATAAAGATTGTGTAAAGAGAGAACAAAAAAGTATGCAAATGATTTATCCTAAAAATGGTAGTAAATTATTTTTACCAAGAAATTTAGATGGTAGTTTGAATCAAATAGTCTTTAAGTTAGCACATTCAAAGTCAGAAGCTTTGGTTTATTGGCATCTTGATGAAAAGTATGTTGGGTATACAAAGGGATATCATGAACGCGAATTATTTACAAGTATAGGAAACCATACTCTTACTATTATTGATGCTGATGGAGATGAAGTAAAAGTTAATTTTGAAATACTTGATGTTGATTAGTTATGAAAAAAATGATATATATTAGTTTTAAACTTAATGTAAAAAATATATAGAATCAATTAAAACTTGTATTCAATTTTTTTTCTATATTTATCCAATAATTAAAATAAAATAATATGAAAAAGCTTGGATATTTGTTGCTTCTTGTTGGTCTAGTTGACTTGATTACTTCTTATGCATTAGATGGTGGATCTCCACTTGATGCATACACTGGTGCTGTTGCGCCATATACTGCATGGATTCTTCTAGGATTAGGTTCCTTTCTAGTAGCTAAAGGTGGTGGAGACGAAGAATAAAGTATAATCTCTTAATTTTTATTTCGGTTATTTTTTTAGCTATTTTAGTAATTAGAAAAAACCTATACTATTATTAACTTAAAAATTTATTAAAATGAAATTAAAATCTGCATGTATTTTTGTAATTATATCTTCCTTTTTATGGATTTTAAATGAGTTTTTTTGGTTGTTTAATGGTTTTTATGAAGGATGGTTAAATTTTGATGAATGGAAGTCTATTATGAATGTTATTCTAAGATTTTTAATGTTCTTTCCTCCACTTGCATTAATATTTCTTTCATTTTCGTTATTAGGTACCCAAACCCTTAAATCACATGAAGCTTCTAATCAATCAATACAAAGTTCTAATAATACTCCTTCTGTATCACTTGGAGGCTGGTTAATTACTTTTCTAATCTTATGTATTCCAATTGTTGGTATTGTTATGTTATTTGTTTGGTCTTACGGAAATAGTAACCCAATTCACCCAAGTAAAAAAACATGGGCGCAAGCTATGCTTGTTTGGTTATTAATATTAACAGTTTTGTATGGATTGTTCGTCATGATAATGCTTTCAGCATATAATTATCGATATTAATTCTCCAATAGATTTTTATTATACTTTCACAGTTAGTATTTCTTCTATTCTTGTTGTATAACATGGTGATAGTTGTTCTTGTTTCATACGCCAATTTCGATCAAATCCTTGAGTAGCAATACGTAATTTGTCTTTTCCCATACTATTGTTTAGTTGATCAATTATTTTAGATATTTTACTGTATTTTTCTCTATTTGTGATCTGGTCAAATAAACTTAGTTGTAACTGATCTTCTTTTATTATTTTACTTACAATAACTCCAGCTTTTTTATAGATATATTCTTTTTTATAAATCATTTTAAGCCCTTTAATTACTTCTTTAACAATGATTTGATTATCATTTGTAGCTCTATCTAGTTTTATATTTTTTGTAGCGTAATATTGTTTGTGTCTGGGATTAAATGGGTTGGTATAAATAAAAATTTTTATTTCCGAAGCACATGTTTTTTGTTTTCTAAGCTTCTCACAACATCTAACAGCGAATGTACTTACTGCCTCTTTTAGAGTATTATAGTCTTTTATAGGTTGTCCAAATGATCTAGATGTACAGATTTTTTTTTTAGCTATATTTTTACTGTCTATTTGGAAACAATTAATGCCTTTTAATTCTTGTGTTATTCTTAGAACAACAATAGAGAGTTTGTTTTTAATCCAACTCTCTTCAATACATGTTAAATCATATGCTGTATTAACACCATATTCTTTAAGTATTTGTGCATATCTATAGCCAATTCCCCATACATCTTCAATAGGTGTGAATTTTAAGGCTTTCTTGATTATCTCTTGATTATCTAATATGAATACGCCTGATTTTCTATGTTTTTTTGCTATATGATTAGCAATTTTAGCTAAGACTTTTGTTTTTGCGATTCCTATAGAAACTGGTATTCCAGTCCATTTTTTAACTTTATTTCTAAGATGTATTGCATATTTATTTAGATTTTCATTATAGCAATCTACAAATGCTTCATCTATAGAGTATATATCTATCTCTTTACTATTTTGTTTAAGGATTGACATAACTCGTTTAGACATGTCGCCATAGAGTATAAAGTTAGTAGAGAAGGTATGTATATTATTTTTTACAAAGAAATCTTTTTTTTTAAAGGCCGGCTCTCCCATTTTAACACCTAACTTCTTTGCCTCATTACTTCTAGCAATAACACAACCATCATTATTTGATAATACCACTATTGGTTTCTTCTCTAGATCAGGGCGAAATACGCGTTCACATGATGCATAGAAATTATTGCAATCAATCAGTGCAATCAATGTGCTTTATGTATTATATGTGTAACAACACCCCATACCTGAAAATTCATGCTTTCATTAATTTTAATTGGGGAGAAATTATCATTTTCTGGAACTAGGTATAGGCTATCTTCATTAACGGCTATTCGTTTAACTGTAAATTCTCCATCTATCACTGCAAGAACAATATTATTATGTTTTGGATAAAGTGATCGATCAACAATCATGATGTCTCCACTATTTATACCAGCTTTTGTCATAGATGTGCCTTCAACTTTAACGCAAAATGTTGCTTCTTTATTTTTTACAATGTAATCTTGTAGATTAATTTCCATTTCAATAAAATCATCAGCTGGTGAGGGGAATCCAGCAGGAACAGAGAGGTCAGCTAGCTTGATTTCATCCAGATTAAGTTCTTTAAAATTATGAAATGAGAGTTTTTGTTCTGTATTTTTTTTAGGTATTTTCATGTGTATAAAATAAACACTTTTTTTCAATACTCTATCAATTGTTAAGTAATACTTTTAATCAGTTTAGTAAAGAAAATTTTCTTATTAGGTTGAGATTATTGAAGGATAAATTTTGAGTCTTTATTATTAATCTTTATAAAATACAAGCCTTTTTTAAGTGTACTTAAATCAATTCTAGTGATTTGATTTTTTTTATTTTTTGTTAGTACTTTCTTCCCAAGTGTATTGATAATTTTGATATCACCCATGATATAGCTATCTATAGTTAGGATTCTGCTTGTTGGGTTAGGGTAGATATTGAATTGAGGTATATTAGTATATATAGTATTACTTATTAATAATGAATCACTACTAAAAAAGCTTAATCCTCCTGAATAATTACCAATTAATAAATCAGGTTTCTGATCATTATTAACATCTTTGATTGCAATCATATTCTTTCCGCCTTCATTTGTATTTAGTACACTTAAAGAGTCAAATCCTCCATTCAGATTATTGTCAATATTATCAAATACATATGTCTCTCCAGTATAAGAACCTACATAAAGTTCATAGATTCCATTATTGTCATATAATGTAGGTGTGCTAAAGCCTGCACTTATGATATTACTTTCAATATCAATACCTCCAAAATTTGAAATTACTGTATCAAAAATAGGATTTGTTGATGTACCTGTATTTTCACAATAATTTATTGTTCCTGATTGTTCCCCAATAATAATATCAAGTAAACCATCTCTATTGACATCAATTAATTGGGGGCTAGCAAAATAACCAACATCAATATTTTTATATTCTGCTTCTGCCAGAATAAAACTAGAAGTAATAAAGCCAGTATTTGTAAAGAAGTGTAGTTTACCATTAGCATCTCCTAGAATCATATCATCATGAGTATCTCCATTTAAATCTCCAAATGTAGGAGAGAGATTTAAAGCTGGTATATTAAGATTGATATTAAGGTTTATATTGGATATATTCTGCCAATCCCTATCAATAAGTTCAAATGAAGGAGTGTCTGGCGTTCCGTTATTTTTAAATAAAGCTAATGATGATCTTGGATTTCCACCTATTTGGTGATATCCATAATTTCCTACAATAATATCATCTAATCCATCATTATTATAGTCATAGAATACTGGGTAGCTTCCAGATCCTAAATCTATCATTTCATCTTGAAGAAAATTTTTCTTGAAGAAATTAAAATCAGCATTTGTATTGGTCCCCGTATTATTAAACAGCCAACAGCTTTCAAAGTTTTCAGAGTTGTTTTCACTATTAGAGGTTACAACTAGATCTTTTATGCCATCATTAGTTACATCCAAATAATAAGCAGCGGGGAAGATATCCATATTAGCCTCAATAGTATTCAAATGATTTGCTGGAAAGATAGAATCAACAGATATCATATTTGCATATGAACTATCTCCACCATTAACTAATAAATTAAGATTGTTAAAGCTAATGTCACCAAGTATAAGATCTTTATCTTGGTCATTATCTATATCTATTGCTAATATGGTAGAGCCAGCATGTTTTTGCTTAGAAGTATGATTGTTTATTATTGGAGGACATTGACAGTTGAGACAATTAAGAGTATAGTTATTTAATCCTTCATAAAAATTTCCCCAGCAGCTTTCTTCTAGTTGAAATGCAATTGTATCACAGTCTCCTTTTAATTCAATCGCCATATTTCTGTGGTATTCTATAAATCCACCAGTAATTTTAAATGTTAGTACATCTAAATCTCCATCATAATCGATATCTGCTATTGCAGGAATGTCAACTGCACTAATAAAAATATTTAGTGGAATTGGTCCGCCATAATCACTCCTTACTAGAGTGTCAACAAGACTAAAACTAAGTGATGTTGTTGAAGTGTTTTTAAAAATAGCAAATCCACCACTTGAGTAAGTATAAATATCATTTTTTCCATCGCAGTTGTAATCTGCAAGAATTATCCAATCATGAAGCTTAGGAAATAATTCTCTATAATCTGGAGCAAAAATATATTGTCCATTTTTTTTAATATAAGGAATAAGTTTGTTTCCAGTTTTGTCAAATATTAAGAGATCTTTTACACCATCAAGATCAAGATCTATTTCGTGAAATTGTGCAGAGTTAATTCCGCTTGCCCATGCATTTTTAAGTGTTATGCCATTTTCAGTAACATTTATTGACGTATCTCTAAAAAATTGTGTTTGACTAAATACTATGTTATTAGTTACAATTGAAACCAGGATAATAATGATAGCTTTTTGCTTCATAATTTTCTTTAATTTGTACAAAGATATTAATAAGTTGAGTAAACAATGGTTTACCTATATTTAAATCTTATATAAAAAGTCTTTGGATATATTGATTTCAATACTGAAAGAATTATAATATTTAGGATGAAAAGATTATATTTGCCGACTCTAAAAAATTAATATTATGCAAAATAGAAATTTTATAAAGATACTTGCTATTGTTTTTACATTAATATGTATATATCAGTTATCTTTTACGTGGAAAGTTAATAGCGTTGAAAATGATGCTTTAGAATTTGCTTTAAATCCTTCTCAAGACACTGTTCTTTTTGAGAAAGCAAAAGCATTTCGTATTACTTCTGAGCTGGATACGATTGAAGCCTATAAAAAGGTTTATCTAGATGATATTAGTTCTAAAACAGTATATGATATTTTTATTGCAGATTATACTTACTCACAATGTTTAGAAAGAGAAATAAATTTAGGTCTTGACCTTAAAGGTGGTATGAATGTTACTCTTGAGGTTGTGGTAGCTGATGTTATTAAAGAACTTGCAAATAACAGTAAGGATGAAGTATTTAGAGCTTCTATGTCTAATACGTTAAGTGCTCAAGAGAATAGTCAAGATAACTTTGTTAATTTATTTGCTTCAGAATATGAAAAGCTTGCTCCAACTCCAAATAAAGGTTTAGCAGTTCTTTTTGCTTCTCAATTAAAAGGTACTATAAATTTTGATGATAGTAATGAAGACGTTATAGCTGTTCTGGAGGCTGAAGTACTAGATGCTATTGAAAGAACTTTTAATATACTTCGAAGTAGAATTGATAGATTTGGAGTTACACAGCCTAATATACAACGCCTGAAACCATTGGCATCTGGAAGGATACTTGTTGAGCTTCCAGGAATTGAGGATACAGAAAGAGCAAGAAAACTTTTACAATCTACTGCCCAACTAGGGTTTTGGGAAACATATGAAAATAAAGAGATATTTTCGGCTTTAGAGAATATTAATGCATATCTAAGAGAGAATAATTTAGTTAATGATTCTATTTTAACTGTTAAAAATGATAGTGAAGATTTATTAACTATTTTAGATTCTGATATTGAGGATGATGTTGTTAAATTAGAGGAAGAAGGGGGTCTTCTTTCAGACTTAAAAGAAGGAACTGATTCATTGAGTTCTGATTCTTTAGGATTATTATCTTTTGCAGATTTTGCACTTGAAAACCCATGGTTTGGAGTTGCAAGACCACAGTATGATCAGGAAGCTGGTTTTTTAGATGGTCCTGTTGTAGGTACTTGTGCAACCAGAGATACTAAAACTATAAATGTTTATTTAAAGGATCCTGAAGTTATTAAATTTTTACCTCAAGATGTTAAGTTTGCCTATACTATTAAGCCTTTTGATTTAGCAAATGAATATGTTCAGCTAGTTGCATTAAAAGTGACAAATCGTAATGGAAAAGCTGCGATGGAAGGAGATGTTGTAGAAGATGCCTCTCAAGCACTAGATCAATATAATAAAGCTGAAGTATCAATGTCAATGAATAAAGAGGGATCAAAACAATGGAAGAAGATAACAGGTGATAATCAACCTAAACCAGATCAAAATATACCTGGTAGATCTATAGCTATTGTTCTTGATGGATATGTTTACTCTTATCCTACTGTTCAAAATGAAATATCTGGAGGAAGATCATCTATATCTGGTCAATTCACAATTGCTGAAGCAAAAGATTTAGCTAACATTTTGAAATCAGGTAAATTACCTGCTCCAGCTGAAATAGTTGAAGAGGCAATTGTTGGTCCTGCATTAGGAAAAGAGGCAATTAGTTCTGGTCTTACATCTTTTATATTTGCTTTATTAATTGTCTTGTTTTATATGATTTTTTATTATAATAGAGCAGGAGTAGTTTCAAATGTTGCTCTATTAGCTAATATATTCTTCATATTTGGAACAATAGTATCCATTGGCACTGTACTTACTTTACCTGGAATTGCGGGAATTATATTAACAATTGGTATGTCTGTTGATGCAAATGTCCTTATTTATGAGAGAATTAGAGAAGAACTTACTAATGGTAAAGGGATAAGATTAGCTATCTCAGATGGTTATGATAGTGCTTATAGCTCCATTATTGATGCCAATGTTACAACTCTTTTGACTGGTATTATCTTGTATACTTTTGGAACAGGACCTATTAAAGGATTTGCAGCTACTTTAGTTATTGGTATTATAACTTCATTATTTGCTGCGATATTTATTACTAGGTTAATAATTTCTTGGCGTTTGAATAAAGGTAAAAAGATGACATTTTCATCTAAACTTACTAAAGGTGCATTTAAAAATATAAACATTAATTTTATTGGTTTAAGAAAACGTTTCTATATTTTATCTTTGATTGTTATCATATTAGGTTTAGGTACCATATTTACTAAAGGATTACAGTTAGGGATAGATTTTAATGGCGGAAGAAATTTTATTGTACGTTTTGATGACTCTCTTGATCTTAAAAATCTTAAACCTAATCTTAATGAAGATATAAGAAAAGCATTAAGTAGTGTTTTTATTGATAGTACTGGTCTTAAATATCCACCACAAGTAAAAACCTTTGGAGATGATAATCAAGTTAAAATAAGTACATCATATATGATAAAGAGTAAGGATCATAAAGCGGCTACAGTGATTGTTGAAAATAAATTAAATGAAGGGCTCTCAGTAATTAGTTTAGAAGATAAATCAATTAGTTATCAGATTATGAGTAAAGAGCGAGTTGGAGCTACAATAGCTGATGATTTTGCATCTTCAGCTATAAAATCTATTATCTTTTCTTTACTTGTAATTTTCATGTACATATTACTTAGATTTAGGAAATGGCAATTTAGTTTAGGAGCAGTTGCCGCTGTATTTCACGATGTAATAATAGTATTGTCGATCTTTTCAGTATTTTATGGTATTTTACCATTTTCTTTAGAAATTGATCAGGCTTTTATTGCTGCTATTTTAACTATTATAGGATACTCTCTTAATGATACTGTTGTTGTTTTTGATAGAGTACGTGAGTACATATCTTTAAATAAAAAGAAGAAAATTAAAGAGTATATGAATAGCGCACTAAATAGCACTTTAAGTAGAACAATTAATACCTCTTTAACAACTTTCTTTGTATTGCTGATTATATTTATTTTTGGTGGTGAGGTTATTAGAGGATTTATGTTTGCCTTAATGGTTGGAGTTATTGTTGGAACATATTCATCCTTATTTATTGCTGCACCTATTATGTTAGATAGCATGAGAGAGAAAGAAGATAATAAAAAGTAATTTGTTTAATTATATTTTTTTAATATGATTCTGTTTATTAGCGGTCAAGAAATCATTATTGTTTTATTATTTATAATAATATTCTTTGGATCTAGTAAAATACCTAGTTTAGCTAGAACACTAGGTAGAACTATGCGAGACGTTAAAGATGCATCTAATGAAATTAAGAAAGAGATTAGAGATAGTGCAAGTCAAATAGAAAATAATCTTGAAGAATAAAGTACATATCTTTAAATTTTATTTATGATAGTTGTTGCAATTATCCAGATCATTTTTTCCATATACATAATATGGAAAATATCAACAAGTTTTGATCTTGCTGCTAATTATTTAACAAGAAATATGGCTCAAGGGATAAAGGGGCCAACTATTAATGCCGCAGCATCTTCATTACCTGAATTAATTATTTCTTCAATGTTTCTTTTTTATTATAAAGATATTGAGGGTTTCTCTGCTGGATATGCTACTATAATTGGAAGTTCTGCATTTAATATTGCATGTATTCCTATTATATCGTATTTATTTCTTTATTATAAAAATAAAAAGGTCGAACTTAAGATAGATAGAGATGTTGTAGTTGAGGATACTTTTTTTCTGATACTATCTTTTGTTATTTTATTTTTTGGATTTTATTTTGGATTAAATCTTTTTATTTCCTTTTTGTTAATCATTCTTTATATTATATATGTTATATATATATATAATAACCGAACATCTAGAAAGGAAAGTCAAAATATTCAAGCCTCTTCATCCAATTCTATTAATACTAAAGATAATTCTTTTAATCTTCTTTATTCTATTTTAAATCTAAGGTTATTTACTATTATTTTTAATAATAGATTATCTACTTTTTCTTCTTATTTTGTTATTCTTTTATCCGTGATCTTAATTGGAACCTCATGCCATTTGCTAATCAATGCTGTTGATTTAATATCTGATTTTTTTAATATTAACTTGTTTTTTTCTGCATTTATAATTGTAGCAATTTCATCAAGTATACCGGATACTATTCTTTCTGTTAAAGATGCAAAAAATGGAAGGATAATTGATTCATTTTCTAATGCATATGGTTCAAATATTTTTGATATATGTATAGGTTTAGGCCTGCCTTTAATGGTCTATAATTTCATGTATAAATCGATTTCAATAGACAGTCCAATTGATAGAATTGGGTTTATTGGGGATTATTTTTTAGATGATAATTTGTTTTTATGGTCCTTAATAATACTTTTCTTTTTTACTTTAATGGTTTCTTGTATTTATTTTTATAGATCTTTAAACTTAAAAACAGTAATGCTTGTACTATCTATCTATATTATATTTATTCTTTTACTTATTATTTATTAGTTTTTTTAGTATAAATGCCTATTCATATTTATTAAATTCATATTTATATATTTGTAAGCTAATCATATATATATGTTATTAAAAAGTAAAAATGAACAGTCATTAATAGAAAGAGTTTTTGAAAGCTTACTATGGAAAACTCGATTTGTAGTTGTTGCTGGTGTTATTTTCTCAGTTTTATCAGCAGTTGCTTTATTTCTAATAGGTAGTTATGAAATTATTATGGCTCTTATCGAGTATACTCCCATTACCCAATCTGATTGGTCAAAAGATAATCATTTTCATGCTAATCTGTTAGTGAAATTAATTGGTGCTATTGATCTTTATTTAATAGGAGTTGTTTTGATGATATTTGGTTTTGGAATATATGAGCTTTTTATATCTAAGATAGATATAGCTCGTGAAGATAAATCAATATCTATATTAGAGATTGAGAATCTTGATGAACTTAAGAATAAAATTATTAAGGTTATTATTATGGTTCTTATAGTATCTTTCTTTGAAAGAGTCTTGGAAATGAAATACGAAAGCCCTCTTGATATGTTGTACTTCGCATTATCTATTTTTGGACTATCTTTTGGGGTCTATCTAATCAATAAGAATAGCCACTAAATCATACTTTAGCTGATTTAACAGTTTTCACAATTCTTCCGGCAATTTTGTAAGGATCTCCATTTGATGCAGGTCTTCTATCTTCTAGCCAACCCTTCCATCCTTGTTCTACAGTTATAATTGGAATTCTTATAGATGCTCCTCTATCAGATATTCCATAGCTAAAATCAGAAATAGAAGCAGTTTCATGAAGTCCAGTTAACCTTTGATCATTAAACTCTCCATATACTGAAATATGCTCTTTGGTCAATGGTCTAAATGCTTCACAAATTTTTTCATATACTTCTTGTGATCCACAGGTTCTAAGTGTTGTATTTGAAAAGTTTGCATGCATTCCTGAGCCATTCCAATCACCTTTAACCGGTTTAGGGTGATATTCAATATAATATCCATATCTTTCTGTTAATCTATCAAGTAAGTATCTGGCAATCCAAATTTCATCACCTGCTCTTTTTGCTCCCTTTGCGAATAATTGAAATTCCCATTGACCACTTGCAACTTCTTGATTAATACCCTCAAAGTTTAATCCTGCTTCTATACATAAATCAGCATGTTCTTCAACAAAATCTCTTCCATGTGTATTTTTTCCTCCAACTGAACAATAGTACATTCCTTGAGGACCAGGATATCCACCTACTGGAAAACCAAGAGGTAATTGAGTTTGTGAATCCATTATGAAGTATTCTTGTTCAAATCCAAACCAAAAGTCATCATCATTATCATCTATTGTTGCTCTTGCATTTGATTTATGTTGAGAGCCATCAGCATTTAATACCTCTGTCATTACAAGATATCCGTTGATTCTATCAGGGTCAGGATATAAGGCTACAGGTTTTAATAAGCAGTCTGAAGAATCGCCAAAAGCTTGTTTTGTTGAGCTTCCGTCAAATGACCATACTGGACATTCCTCAAGTTTTCCTGAGAAATTTTCTACAACTTTTGTTTTACTACGCATGTTTTGAGTTGGTTCATACCCATCAAGCCAAATATATTCAAGTTTAGTTTTCATATAGTTGTAATTTATAGTATATCTAATTTAATAATTATTTAAAATGAATTTTATGTTATACAAAAATTGTATTTTATTTTTTTATGATTGTGAAAATATGATTTAAAATTTCAAAAATTATTAATACTTTATTAACACTTGAATGTTTTTATATAAAATTATATTTAAATAATATTAAAAATTATTCATTATTTTAGCAATAATTTAAAAAATGAAATGATGAATTTTATCTTACGAATTACTACAATATTATTCTTTCTTTTTTCTTTATCAACATTAGAGGTTAGTGCTCAGAATAAAAGTAGAAAGATGTTAAAAGCAGATCAGGCTTTCTCTTTAGAACAATATAATAAAGCTGCAGAATTATACCAAAAAGCTTATCAGAGCACAAAAAGTAGAGCTATTAAATCTGAAATTATTTTTAAGCAAGCTGAATGTTATCGATTTTCTGGTAATATTAAAAGAGCTGAATCCTACTATAAAAGAGCAATAAAAGCAAAATATCCTGATGTTCTTGTTTATCTAAGATATGCTGATATGTTAAGAATGAATGAAAATTATGAAGAAGCTAAAGATCAGTATCAAAAATATATTCAACTTAACCCATCAGATATAACTGGAGAAATGGGTTTGAAATCATGTAATTACGCTATAAATTGGTTAAATAATCCAACAAGATATAAAGTTGAAATTATGCCTTTAGTAAACTCTAGATTTAGTGACTTTTCTCCTTCATTTGGAAATGGAGAATATTCTGAAATTTATTTCACATCATCTAGAAACGGAGGTTTTAGTAATAAAATTGATGATAGAACAGGTGAAACCTTTACTGATCTTTATTCATCTAAATTAAATAAAAAAGGAAAATGGAGTGTTCCAGAAATGCTTCCTGAGCCAATTAATACAGAAGGAAATGAAGGTTCTGTGGCGCTAAATAAGAGAGGTACAACAATGTATTTCACCAAATGTGAAGTTAAAAAGAAAAAGGCATTAGGATGTAGTATCTATGTTTCAAATAGAAAAGGTAAGATTTGGGGTCCACCTACACTTTTACAAATTAAAGTTGATAGCAATACAACTCTAGGTCATCCTACTATAAATGAGGATGAATCAATATTGATTTTTTCTTCTGATTTAAGTGGAGGTTATGGCGGTAAAGATCTATGGATTGTAAAGCAGCAAAATAGAGGTAAATGGAGTATACCTGTTAACTTAGGTCCGGCAGTAAATACTAAAGGGGATGAAATGTTTCCTTTTTTACACTCAGATGGAACATTGTATTTTTCTTCAACTGGTCATATTGGTATGGGAGGGTTTGATATTTTTAAATCATCTCCTGATGAAAATGATTCTTATTCGTCTATCACTAATTTAAAATATCCTGTTAACTCTTCAGGACATGATTTTGGAATGATCATCGAAAAATCAGGAGAAAGAGGATATTTAACTTCAGATAGAAAAGGTGGTAAAGGTGGAGATGATATCTATCAATTTGAATTACCTCCTCTGGTATTATCAATGAAAGGAGTTGTAACTGATTCTAAATCTGGTGCAATCTTAACTAATGCAAAAGTCGTTTTATCAAATAGTGAAGGAGTTGCTATTGAAACTAAAACAGATAATACTGGTTCATATAATTTTAAGTTAGATCCATTACTGTCATATGAACTTCTTGTGTCATCAGAAGGTTATTTGAATAAAAGTTTAACTGAAACAACTGTTGGTATTGATGAAAATAAGGTTTTTGTTATTGATGTTATTATGGATCCTGTTAAGAAGGAAATTATTCTTCCTAAAATTGAGTATGATTTTGCTAAATGGAATCTTAGAAATAAATCTATTTCTGATCTAGATATGCTTGCCCAGGCTATGAAAGATAACCCTAATGTTGTTATTGAGCTTAAATCTCATACTGACTTTATTGGTAATAATAAAAGTAATCTTCTTCTTTCACAGAAACGTGCTGATGCTTGTATTTCATATTTAGTTAGTGTTGGTATTAATCCTAATCAATTAGTTGCTGTAGGTGCTGGTGAGAATGAACCATTTGTTATTGAAAATAATACTGGAAGATTTAAAGAAGGTGATGTGCTAACAGAATCTTATATTAATAAGATTAAATTTAAAAAGAATAAAAAGAAGGCTCACCAATATAATCGAAGAACATCATTCAAAGTTTTAAGAGAAGACTATGTTGGTCAATCAAAAAGCAAGTAATTGATTCAATAAATATTTTTAAAAGCGTCCTTTTAAGGATGCTTTTTTATTAGATAAATTATGGATAATAGGTATAATCAACGTGGTGTTTCTGCTGATAAAGAAGATGTACATAATGCAATTAAAAATCTTAATAAAGGACTTTTTCCTAAAGCCTTTTGTAAGATAGTTCCAGATTATCTTTCTGGAGATGAAGAATATTGTCTAGTAATGCATGCTGATGGTGCGGGAACTAAATCTTCACTTGCTTATATGTATTGGAAAGAGACTAATGATTTATCAGTTTGGAAGGGTATTGCTCAAGATGCTCTTGTTATGAATATTGATGATTTAATATGTGTTGGTGCAGTTAATAATATTATGCTTTCTTCTACAATAGGAAGGAATAAAAACCTAATTAATAAAGATGTAATTTCTTCAATTATTAATGGTACTGAGGAGTTGTTAAATGATTACAAGAAACTTGGTATAAATATTTTTTCTACTGGTGGTGAAACTGCCGATGTAGGAGATATAGTAAGAACAATTATCGTTGACTCTACTGTTGTTGCTCGAATGAAAAGATCAGATGTTATTGATAATTCAAATATTAAGGAAGGTAATGTTATTATTGGTTTGTCATCTTATGGGCAAGCCAGCTATGAAAATGAATATAATGGTGGTATGGGAAGTAATGGATTAACTTCTGCTCGTCATGATGTTTTTTCTAGTATTTTATCTTCTAAATATCCTGAGAGTTTTGATCCACTTATTGCTGATAATCTTGTTTATTCTGGCTCAAAGAATTTAACAGATAAAATAATTGATGGAGATTTAGATATAGGAAAACTTGTTTTATCTCCAACAAGAACATATGCTCCAATTATTAAAAAAATTTTAGATAAACATAAACATAATATTAACGGTATGATTCACTGTAGTGGTGGAGCACAAACAAAAATTCTTCATTTTATTGATAATCTACATATTATAAAGAATAATATGTTTGATATCCCACCTCTTTTTAAACTTATACAAAGCGAATCAGACACTAGTTGGAAGGAAATGTATAAAGTATTTAATATGGGGCACAGAATGGAGCTTTTTGTTGATGAAAGTATTGCATCCTCAATTATAGAGATTTCACAATCTTTTAATGTTGATGCTCAAATTATAGGTCGTGTTGAACCTTTCATTGGAAAGAAAGTTTCAATTACTTCAGAATTTGGAGAATTTATATATTAATATGTTAGATAAATTACAAGCAATTAATCAAAGGTATTTAGATGTAGAGAAAATAATTTCTTCTCCCTCTGCAATGAATGATATGAAAACTTATGTTCAACTCAGTAAAGAATATAAGGACTTAGAGCCTATCATTAATATATATAAGACATATAGTTTATTATTATCAAATATAGATGAAGCCAAGGAGATATTATCAACTACTGATGATATAGAGATGAAAGAAATGGCTAAGATGGAACTAGATGAGAATCTTCCTAGGGTTAGTGTTTTAGAAGAGGAAATCAAGGTTTTATTAATTCCTAAAGATCCAGCTGATGAAAAAAATGCTGTTCTTGAGATTAGAGCTGGTACTGGAGGAGATGAAGCAAGTATATTTGCTGGTGATCTATATAGAATGTATACCTCATTTGCACAATCTAAAGGATGGTCTTTGGAACTTGTAGATATTGCTGAAGGAACTGCTGGTGGATATAAAGAAATAATATTTAATTTATCAGGAGATAATGTTTATGGGCAATTAAAATTTGAATCGGGTGTTCACAGAGTACAAAGAGTTCCTCAAACTGAAACCCAAGGACGTGTTCATACTTCAGCTGCTTCAGTTATTATTTTGCCTGAAGCTGAAGAATTTGATATAGAATTAAAAGATAGTGATATTAGAAAAGATACATATTGTTCTTCTGGTCCAGGCGGGCAATCAGTTAACACTACTTATTCTGCTGTAAGACTAACCCATATCCCAACAGGTGTTGTAGCTCAATGTCAAGATCAAAAATCTCAACATAAAAACTATGATAAAGCTTTAAAAGTTTTAAGATCAAGAATTTATGAGATAGAATTGCAAAAGAAACTTGAAGAAGATGCAAAGCATAGAAAAACTATGGTGTCATCTGGAGATAGATCTGCAAAGATCAGAACCTATAATTATCCTCAAGGAAGAGTAACAGAGCATAGGATAGGCTTAACAAAATATAATTTACAAGCAGTTATGGGTGGAGATATTCAAGAGTTTATTGATGAACTACAATTAGCTGAAAATGCTGAAAAATTAAAAGTAGGAAGTACGAATGAATAAAGAGAATCTTATATATCAAATAAACATAAAAAAATCGTTTTTATGTGTTGGATTAGATAGTGATATATCTAAGATTCCAAATCATTTATTATCATTTGAAGACCCTTTATTTGAGTTTAATAAGCAAATAATTGATGCTACCAAAGACTTATGTGTAGCTTATAAGTTAAATACTGCATTTTATGAATCTAATGGATTAGAAGGATGGAAGTCATTAATGAAGACTATAGAGTATATTCCAAATGATCTTTTTACTATTGCAGATGCTAAAAGAGGAGATATTGGTAATACATCTGAAATGTATGCCAAAACTTTTTTTGAAAGTATGGATTTTGATTCTATAACTGTCAATCCTTTTATGGGATCAGATTCAGTTAAACCATTTTTAAATTTTAATAAAAAATGGGTTATTCTTCTTGCATTAACTTCTAATAAGGGTAGTGCTGATTTTCAAAATATAATTAGTAAAGAAAATAATGAACTTTATAAGGATGTTATCTCAATTTCCTCAAAATGGGGAAGTGATCAAAATATGATGTATGTTGTTGGAGCAACACAAGCGAGTTCCCTCTTAGAAATTAGAAAACTAATACCTAATCATTTTATTTTGGTTCCTGGATTAGGAGCTCAAGGTGGTAACTTAAAAGATATTGCTAAATTTGGAATGAATAGTGAATGTGGTTTGTTAGTTAATTCATCTAGATCAATTATATACTCTAGTAATGGTTTAGATTTTGCTCAAGCTGCTAGAGCTTCTGCTTTGAAAATAAAATTAGAAATGGAAGGTTTGCTAAATTAGCATTAATCTACCAGCTAATTTTATAAATGTAGTAGCCTATGACTTCATGTATAAGTTCTTCCCAGCTTTCTAATGTTTTAGCTCTTGGTAATAAAATTCTCTCAATATTTCTGCTTTTATAAGTCATTACGTTATCTACAGTAAAAGGAATTGTTTGTAATCCAGCATTTTTAAAACAAAGTTGTGATCTTTTCATATGTACAGCAGATGTGATTAAAATATACTCATTCTTTGCGTCTAATATTTTAGCTGTTTCTAATGCGTTCTCTTTCGTATTTCTTGATTTTGATTCTATTAAAATATCATTTGTATTAATATTGTTTTGTACCAAAAAATCTCTAATTGTTTCTGCTTCTTTATATTTGTTATTAATTAACATTCCATTACCACCTGAAATAACTATTTTTTTTATTATTCCATTATTATAAAGTTGAACTGTATATATTAACCTATCAGCTTCTTTCTTAAAATTATGTCTTTTTGTTAAATAGTCATACTCACTAAATCCACCTAAAAGAATTCCAGCCTCATATTGCTTGGTTAAAGTGGTAATTGATACCTGAGGTTCTTCCCAAATTTTAGTTATTTCTTTAAAGATAAAATCATTACTAAAAATGTAGAAGGTGAAAAATGAATAGATTAAATAGCGCTTTCTTTTTTTCTTGTTAATTAGTGAAGTAATTAATAATAAAAGTATCCAAAATGATGGTTTAATAGTAAAAGCTAGTATTTTAGAAATAATAAAAAACATTTTATAAAAATATATAATTTAGTATTATACTTCTTAATTTGTTGTTGTATTTTTCACTAAATTGCAAATCAATATTTAATTTTAAATGCTCAGATTTTTACGTAATTTTTTTGAAATAAATTTTTTTGGTGTTAGTTCATGGTGGGGCTCTAAGCTTGGTATTAATCCATCTTTTATAAGATTATTTTTTATTTATGCTGCTTTTGCTGATGCTATTACAATTTTTATTTACTTAACAATGACATTTATTTTACGACTAAGATTAATGATTAAGTTTAGAAAGAGAAAATCAGTTTTTGATTTATAATTAATGATGGATATTCAACTATCTCTAACTGTTTTATTAATATTTATTGAATTAATTGCTTTTGCATGGTTAATTATTGATATCCAAAAATCTAAAAGAAAACAAGATAAAATTATAGAATTAGAACATCAGATTCTACAAGTTGAACATCAAATCTTAAAGCTTGAAACTAGTATATTAGATACAGAGAATAAGATTATAAATGAGATTAAAGATGTTAATAAAAATATATCTAAATTAAAATAATGTATCTTAAAGGAAATATACTTAAAGTATGCCTTCTTATTACCCATTTATTTAATTAAAACTAATAATTTTTAATAATGATTTATTTAATTACAGGTAGTAATGGTCTTTTAGGACAGAAATTATTAAAAAAATTAAAAGATTTTAATTTTGAAGTTATTGCTACCTCTAAAGGAAAAAACAGAAATTTTGATTCTGAATCATATACATATGAGTCGTTAGATATCACGGATAAAGATGAGGTTAATAGGGTTTTAAATCTTTATAAACCAAATGTAATTTTTAATACCGCTGCTATGACAAATGTTGATCTATGCGAAGATGAAATGGATAATTGCGATAAATTAAATACATTTTCAGTTGCTTACTTAGCTGATGCAGCACTATCAATAGATGCTCATTTAATACATATCTCAACTGATTTTATATTTGATGGTAAAAAAGATTTGTATAGTGAAGAAGACCCTCCTAATCCATTATCTTATTATGGAAAATCTAAATTAGAAGCAGAAAAATTACTATACAATCATAATTGTAATTGGTCAATACTTAGAACTATTGTAATTTATGGTGTTGGTAAGAAATTAAATAAAAGTAATATTGTTTTATGGGCAAAAGATCAATTAGAAAATCATAATCAAATTAAGATTATTGATGATGAATTTAGAGCGCCAACATTTGCAGAAGATTTAGCTCAAGCATGTATCAATACAGCTTTAAAAAAAGAATATGGAATATTCCATGTTTCAGGAAAAGAATTAATGAGTATTTATGAAATTGTTGAAAGTATAGCAAATTTCTATAATTTTGATAAATCTCTTATTAAACGTATTAAATCAAAAGAATTGAATCAAAAAGCAAAACGACCTAAAAAAACAAGCTTTAATTTATTAAAAGCAAAAAATACATTAGATTATTCACCAAAATCATTTTTAGAAAGTCTAGAAATTATTCATAAGCAACTAAAAAATAATTAAAACAAAGTAAATGAAACAATTAGCAATTTTATTTTTACTAATACTATCTCTATTTGTAAATGCACAAGATTTAGATGATATTTATATTTTTGAATATCGTATTGATAAGTCATATAATGAAAAAGGATTATCTGAAGAAGAAATAATATATCTTGCTAGAATATATTCAACAGATTCAGTTGAAGTAACTCCAAAAGAAATTGCAGATCAGTATTGTAGAATAGATACTACTATTGTGATAGCAGATGATAAAGAAAATTGGTATATAGATACAGTATTCAATGGTGAAGGATCGGATATCTTAAGTTTTGACACTGATAGTCTGAGATTTAAATATACTAAGGAAAGTGTTTTTAAAGAACCACGAAAAGGTTCCTACACTGTTTTAAAAGAGTATAGAGATAAATCAAGAGTCGCTTCAGATTACGAAGATGGATTTTTTGAAGGAATAATAAGATTTACTTATACTTCTGTTGCTGAATATGAATATGGTAATGGTTCTGCCGATAAATCGATAGTTGATTACAAAATTAAGATAGACCATAATTATCTATACTTATCTGAATCTGATACTTGCTGGGAAACTGGGGCACTCCAATTTAGAACAAGTTGTTATAAAAAAGCAGGAGTAGATTATAAAATAAATAAATGGTTTACTCCAATTGCAGATGCATGGGGAGGAATAGTTCTATACCCTATTCATTTTAAGAATGATTCAACAGGATCTATAAGTTCTTTTTCAAATTTTGGATTTGGAAAGCCTCCAAGTGATAAGGATTGGCTGAAGCAAACAGATCAAGATCTTAATCAAACTGGTGAAGAATTTATAAAAATTCCAATTGTTTTATTGCTTTTAATTTTTGGAGCTATTTTCTTTACTATTCGATTTTCTTTTGTAAATGTTAGACATTTCCCTACAGCAATTAATACTGTAAGAGGTAAATATGATGAGTTGGAACATGGTACCGAAAAAACTGATTTAGCTGTAGATGGAGACATACCAGATACTATTAAAGATGAAAGTAAAGAAGGTGAAGTTAGTCACTTTCAAGCTTTAACAACAGCTGTTTCCGGAACAGTTGGTTTAGGTAATATTGCTGGAGTTGCCTTAGCTATTACTCTAGGTGGTCCTGGAGCTACATTCTGGATGATAATTTGTGGTTTGATAGGGATGTCTACTAAATTTGTTGAATGTACATTGGGTGTAAAATATAGAGATGTTGGTGAGGATGGCACAGTATATGGTGGGCCAATGTATTATCTTAGTAAGGGATTAAAAGAAGGGGGTTATGTAAATTTAGGTAAATTTTTAGCGGTTGTTTTTGCTATACTATGTATTGGGGCTTCTTTTGGAGGTGGAAATGCTGCTCAATCTAATCAGGCAGCATCACAAATTGTAAATATGTTTGGAATGGAAGGAGGTAATGCTGGAACTTTAATTGGTATTGTTTTAGCATTTATTGTTGGTGTTGTTATTATTGGAGGGATTAAACGGATTGCATCTGTTACTGAAAAAGTAGTTCCATTTATGGCAATTATTTATGTTTCAGCTTGCCTTTTTATTATATTTTCTAATTTTAGTGAAATAGGATGGGCATTTGGACAAATTTTTTCCAAGGCATTTAGTATGGAAGCCGGTTTTGGAGGTTTAATGGGTGTTCTTATTGTTGGATTTCAAAGAGCAGCATTCTCTAATGAGGCAGGTGCAGGTTCTGCTGCAATTGCTCATTCTGCGGTAAAAACAAAATATCCTGCATCTGAAGGTATAGTTGCTTTACTAGAACCATTTATAGATACTGTAGTTATATGTACTATGACTGCTCTTGTAATTATTTTATTTAATGGTGATGATACTATATTTAAATATGGATCAGATTTTATTATGGATGGAAAGAAAGTAGAAGGAGCAGTTTTAACTTCAATGGCTTTTGAGGATGCTATTCCTTGGTTTCCTATTGTTTTGACAATAGCAATTATTTTATTTGCTATCTCCACTATGATTTCTTGGTCATATTATGGATTACAATCTTGGATGTATCTTTTTGGAAAAAGTAAAATATCTGATTTAGTATATAAAACACTTTTCTTATTATTTATTGTTATTGGGGCTGCAGCAAATATGGATGCTGTTTGGGGATTTTCAGACGCTATGATTCTAGCTCTTATTTTTCCTAATATGATTGGATTATTTTTCTTATATCCTGTTGTTAAGAAAGAACTTACTAAATATATCAATGCTATTCGGACTAAGAAGTAATAACTTTTAAGATAATATGCTAGATTCAAAAATTAATAAAATTATAAGAGAAGTTATTGATTTTCCCAAGAAAGGTATTTCTTTTAAAGATATTACTCCATTATTGATGGATAAAGAAATATCTGATAAAATAATTTCTGAATTTATTAAAAGAGTTAAACATCTTAAAATTGATGCTATTGTCGGTATCGAAAGTAGAGGGTTTTTATATGGTTTTCTTCTAGCAAATAAACTGGGTGTTCCATTCGTTCCTATTAGAAAATCTGGAAAATTACCTTGCAAAAAACTTAAATATAAATATGATCTTGAATATGGCTCTTCAGAAATTGAAATTCATGCTAACGATATAAAAAAAGACTGGAATGTTTTAATTCATGATGATTTACTTGCAACAGGCGGAACCGCCTGTGCGGCAGCTGAATTAATTAAAATGGCTAATGCAAATGTTGTAGGTTTTGCTTTTATTGTTAGCTTATCATATTTAAATCCATATAGAAGATTAAAGATTTACTCTAATAACATCATTAGTCTTCTAGATTATTAAAGAATCTTCTAGATATATTTGTTATTATGCAAGATATTTATATTTTTGCAACCCAAATTAAACAAATTTATGCTAGTAATACCTGTAAAAGATGGAGAAAATATTGATAGAGCCTTAAAACGTTTTAAAAGAAAATTTTTAAAAACTGGTACTTTAAAACAAGTTAGGTCAAGAAAGCAATATATTAAAAAGTCTGAGAGATTACGTGTTCAAAAACAGAAAGCAATATATTCTGAGAACATGCTAAGAGACATGGAATAAATTTGTTGTAATATACTTTTAAGTTTTTTATTATTAAATTTGTCTTAACACTACATTGTTAATGTATATAGACGATTTTTTAAATTATATTAAGTCAGAAAAGAGGTATTCTAATCATACATATACTTCTTATAAAACTGATTTGTCACAATTTTTTAGTTTTTTGTCAGAAAAATTTTCCATTCAAGATCCTGATTATATTACATTTAAGATTGTTAGGGTGTGGATTTCAAGTTTAGTTGAGTCTGGGTTAAAAAATACAACTGTAAATAGAAAGATTTCTTCTCTTAAATCTTATTATAGATTTATTGAAATTTCTGGTTATTCTTCAGAAAACCCAACATTAAGAATTATCTCGCCTAAGATTTCAAAGAAACTTCCAGTTTTTGTTGAAAAATCAAATATTAATGATCTTTTAGATAAGGAATTCTTTAAGAATGATTTTTATGGTCATCGAGACAAATTAATTATTGAGATTTTTTATTTTACAGGAATCAGATTAATGGAGCTTTTGAATATTCATGTTTCAGACATAGATTTTATAAATTCTTTAATTAAGGTTTTAGGTAAGAGGAATAAGGAAAGATTAATTCCTTTATCACATAATACATTAAGAGATATTAAGTTTTTTATTAGAAAATATAACTTAAAGAAATATCTTTTTACTAATATTAATAATGATAAATTATATGCTAAGAAAGTATATAGAATTGTTAATAAATATATCAGCATGGTATCAAGTATAAAAAAGAAAAGCCCACATGTTCTTAGACATTCTTTTGCCACCCATATGCTTAATAATGGCGCAGATATTAATGCTATCAAAGAGTTATTAGGACATGCTAGTTTAAGTGCTACACAGGTTTATACTCATAACACGATTGATAAATTAAAATCTGTTTATAAACAGGCTCACCCAAGAGCATAATTTTCAATTTATCATTATTATTTTTATATGATTTTAATATTAAATAGTTTTTAAAAATTAATAAAAATATAATTATTATATATTTCTAAAATATAAGTAGTAAAAAATTCATTTTTTTTTATTGTTTGTATGAAAAATTTAATAAATTTGCAGCCCATTTTATGGATGTTGTTCTTTATATAGGTGAACAGAATAAGCCGATATAGCTCAGCTGGCTAGAGCAGCTGATTTGTAATCAGCAGGTCGTGGGTTCGAGTCCCTCTATCGGCTCATTTATTTGGGGAGATACTCAAGCGGTCAACGAGGGCAGACTGTAAATCTGCTGGCTACGCCTTCACAGGTTCGAATCCTGTTCTCCCCACACCGTTTTATGGTAATGCGAGAGTAGCTCAGTTGATAGAGCGTCAGCCTTCCAAGCTGAGGGTCGCGGGTTTGAGCCCCGTCTCTCGCTCAATACTTTACTGGCCGATGTAGCTCAGGGGCAGAGCGTTTCCTTGGTAAGGAAGAGGTCACGGGTTCAATTCCCGTCATTGGCTCTAAAATAGTAAGTATAGAAGTTTATGTAGATGGAGATGTAATAGCAAGAGAATGTATAATAATATTAATAATTAAATTTAACAAAAATGGCAAAAGAAAATTTTATTCGTACCAAGCCACATTTAAACATTGGTACTATAGGTCATGTTGACCATGGAAAAACAACTTTAACTGCTGGTATTACTGCGGTTTTAGCTAAAAAGGGTGGTGCTGAAGTTCGTGATTTTGACACGATTGATAATGCCCCGGAAGAAAAAGAAAGAGGTATTACTATTAATACATCTCATGTTGAATATGAAACAGAGAATAGACATTATGCTCATGTTGACTGTCCTGGACACGCCGATTACGTAAAGAACATGGTTACTGGTGCTGCTCAAATGGATGGTGCAATTTTAGTTTGTGCTGCTACTGATGGTCCTATGCCACAAACGCGAGAACATATACTACTTGCTCGTCAAGTTGGTGTTCCAAGTATTGTAGTGTTTCTAAATAAAGCGGATATGGTAGATGATGAAGAGTTACTTGAATTAGTCGAAATGGAGGTAAGAGAATTACTTTCTTTTTATGACTATGATGGTGATAATACTCCCATAGTTACTGGATCTGCACTTGGTGCATTAAATGGTGAAGCTGAATGGGTTACCAAAGTAGAAGAATTAATGAGTGTTGTTGATTCATGGATTCCTGAACCAGTTAGAGATAATGAAAAACCATTTTTGATGCCTGTTGAAGATGTATTTACAATTACTGGAAGAGGGACTGTTGCTACAGGTAGAATTGAAACTGGAGTAGCTAATACTGGTGATAATGTTGATATTATTGGTATGGGTGCTGAGAAATTAGCTTCTACAGTTACTGGAGTTGAAATGTTTAGAAAAATTTTAGATCGAGGTGAAGCTGGTGATAATGTTGGTATACTTTTAAGAGGTATTGAAAAAACAGATATTAAAAGAGGAATGGTAATTTGCAAGCCAGGTTCTGTTAAGCCACATGGTAAGTTTGAAGCTGAGGTTTATATACTTAAAAAAGAAGAAGGAGGTCGTCATACACCTTTCCATAACAAGTATCGTCCTCAATTCTATATTAGAACTACAGATGTTACCGGAGAAATATTTTTACCTTCTGGAACAGAAATGGTTATGCCTGGAGATAACTTAACTATTACTGTTGAATTAATTAGTCCTGTTGCGATGAGCTTAGGTTTAAGATTCGCGATTAGAGAAGGAGGTAGAACTGTGGGAGCTGGACAGATTACAAAAATATTGTAATTAAAATTAGTTTTTATAACAAAAGAAGATTGAGAAATCTTGCTTTTGTTATTTAAACGGGTGTAGCTCAATTGGTAGAGTAGTGGTCTCCAAAACCATTGGCTGGGAGTTCGAGTCTCTCCACCCGTGCAACACTTTTAGAATTAAATAAAATGTCAAAAATAGGATTATATATAAAAGATTCATTTAATGAATTAGTAAACAAAGTTTCTTGGCCTACATGGTCAGAATTACAAAATAGTTCTATTGTTGTAGCGATTGCTACAGTAATTATTGCTCTTATTATTTATTTTATGGATTCAATTTTCAGTAACCTTATGGATATTTTTTATAAATTATTTAGTTAATATTATGAATATGACAGGCGATATAAAAAATAAAGATTGGTATGTTCTTAGGGTTATGGGAGGTAAAGAAAAGAAGACTGTTGCTTTTATTGAAAAAGAAATTGAAAGACTTAATATGCATGATCATGTGTCAAAGATCTTAGTTCCAACTGAAAAAGTTTATCAAATAAGAAATGGAAAAAAGGTTAGTAAAGAAAGAAACTTTTTCCCTGGATATGTTTTAGTTGAAGCAAATCTCAGTGGAGAAGTCCCTCATGTACTTAAGAATATCACTAATGTTTTAGGTTTTTTAGGAGCTACTAAAGGTGGGGTTCCGGTACCAATGAGACAAAGTGAAATTAATAAAATTCTAGGTAGAGTAGATGAAATGGCTCTTACAGATGAACATGTAAGTATTCCATTTATTGTTGGTGAGAGTGTAAAGGTTATTGATGGCCCTTTTAATTCATTTCATGCTGAAATTGAAAATATTGATGAAAATAAGAAAAAATTAAAATTGATGGTTAAAATATTTGGAAGAAAAACACCTTTAGAGTTGAATTTTATGCAAGTAGAAAAAATATAAAAAATATGGCAAAAAAAATTACCGGTATTATTAAATTACAAATAAGAGGTGGAAGTGCTAATCCCGCCCCTCCTGTAGGTCCTGCTTTAGGAGCAAAAGGTGTTAATATAATGGAGTTTTGTAAACAATTTAATGCAAGAACTCAAGAAAAACAAGGTAAAATAGTACCTGTTGTTATTACAGTTTATGCAGATAAATCATTTGATTTTGTTATAAAAACAGCACCTGCAGCTTCACAGTTGTTAGAAGCAGCCAAGAAAAAATCAGGTTCTGGGGCTCCTAATAGAGAAAAAATTGCTACTGTTACTTGGGATCAAATTAAATTGATTGCTGAAGACAAAATGACTGATCTTAATGCATTTAAGATTGAATCTGCTATGAGTATGGTTGCTGGAACTGCACGAAGTATGGGTATAAGAGTTAAAGGAAATATGCCGCAAGAAAATTAATATTTATAATTATAAGTTATATGGTGAAGATTAGTAAAAATAGAAAAGAGATGCTTACCAAAATTGATATGGAAAAAACATACACTTTAGAAGAAGCTTCTGTATTAGTGAAAGATTGTTCTAAAGTTAAATTTGATGAATCTGTTGATATTGCTGTTAGATTAGGTGTTGATCCTAAGCAAGCAAATCAAATGGTTAGAGGGGTAGCTTCTTTACCACATGGAACTGGTAAAACTCTTAAAGTATTAGCTTTAGTTACTGCTGATAAAGAGGATGAAGCAAAAAATGCAGGAGCTGATTTTGTTGGTTTAGATGAATATATTGATAAAATTAAAAAAGGCTGGACTGATATTGATGTAATTATTACCATGCCATCTGTAATGGGAAAACTTGGAGCACTAGGTAGAGTTTTAGGTCCAAGAGGTTTAATGCCTAATCCTAAATCAGGAACTGTAACTCTTGATATAGGAAAAGCAGTCACTGATGTTAAAAAGGGTAAGATTGACTTTAAAGTAGATAAAACAGGAATCATTCATGCATCTGTTGGAAAGGTTTCTTTTGATGCTAAAAAGATATCTGAAAATGCAGATGAGTTATTACAAACAATAAATAAATTAAAACCTGTTTCTTCAAAAGGAATATATGTTAAGAGTATTACTCTTTCTAGTACCATGGGTGTAGGGATATCTGTTGATCCTAATCATATTATATAAATTTAAGGTAATTAAATAATGAATAAGAAAGAAAAGAATGATTTAATAGATGAGTTAAACAATATGATAGATGACAATAAAAATTTCTATCTAACTGATATATCTGGTTTGACAGCTGAGCAGAGTAGTAGCTTAAGAAGATTATGTTATAAACAGAATGTATCTATTAAGGTTGTAAAGAATACTTTGCTTAAGAAAGCTTTTGACAAAAACTCAATTAACTTTGTTCAGTTTGATGATATTTTAAATGGTAACACATCTCTGATGTTTGCTGATAGTGCTAAATCACCAGCAAATGTTATTAAAGATTTTAGAAAGAAATCTGATAAGCCAATTCTTAAGGGTGCTCACATTGAAGATGAATTTTATATAGGTGATAATAATCTGTCTATGTTAGCAAATCTTAAATCTAAGAATGAGCTTATTGCAGATATTATTATGTTATTACAATCACCTGCAAAGAATGTAGTTGCATCTTTACAATCTAGTAGTACTAAGTTATCTGGAATTGTACAAGCACTTTCTGATAAAAAATAATAAAAATAATGCTTCCAACATTAAATAAATAATTAATTAATAAATAAAAAAATGGCAGATTTAAAAAAGTTCGCAGAAGATTTAGTTAACTTATCAGTTAAAGATGTAACTGAGTTAGCAAATATTTTAAAAGATGAATATGGGATTGAACCAGCAGCAGCAGTATCTGTAGCAGCAGGACCAGTAGCATCAGAAGGTGGTGATGCAATTGAAGAAAAATCAGAATTTGATGTTATTCTTAAAGAAGCTGGACCTTCAAAACTAAAAGTTGTTAAAGCTGTAAAAGAATTAACAGGTCTTGGATTAAAAGATGCAAAGGATATTGTAGATAGCGCTCCAAAAGCTGTTAAAGAAGCAGTTAGTAAAGATGAAGCTGAAGGGATTAAAAAATCTCTTGAAGAAGCTGGTGCAGTAGTTGAGTTAAAATAAGCTCCTTTCTTTTTTATAGGTTTAAATCTTATTTTATAAATAAGATTTAAGCCATTTTTTGTTTCCTGTGTAACACTTTTTGTAATTAAAAATAAAATTGTTTTGAATAAAAAAACTTTATCTCCTAGAATTAATTTTGCATCAATAGATAACCATGTTGGTTATCCAGATTTTTTAGATATTCAACTTATTAGTTTTCAATCTTTCTTTCAAACTGGAACAACTTTAGAAGAAAGAAGAAATGAGGGTTTATATAAAACTTTTACAGAGTTATTTCCTATTACTGATTCAAGAAATAATTTTGTTTTAGAATTTATAGATTATTTGGTAGATCCTCCTAGGTACTCTATTAAGGAATGTATTGATCGTGGATTGACCTTTAAAGTACCGTTAAAGGTAAAATTAAAACTATATTGTACTGATCCTGAACATGAGGATTTTGAAACAATTATACAAGATGTGTATTTTGGAAATATTCCTTTTATGACACCTAAAGGAACTTTTGTTATAAATGGTGCGGAAAGAGTTGTTGTTTCTCAGTTACATAGATCTCCAGGTGTATTCTTTGGCCAAAGTTTTCATTCAAATGGTACTAAGTTATATTCTGCAAGAGTTATACCTTTTAAAGGATCATGGATTGAGTTTACTACTGATATTAACAATGTTATGTATGCTTATATCGATAGAAAGAAAAAATTACCTGTTACTACTTTGTTAAGAGCTATAGGTTACGAAAGTGATAGAGATATATTAGAAATTTTTAATTTAGCTGATGAGGTAAAAGTTACAAAAAGCGGTCTTAAAAGAGTTGTCGGGAGAAGTTTAGCTGCTAGGGTTTTAAAATCTTGGGTCGATGATTTTGTAGATGAGGATACAGGTGAACTTGTTCCAATTGAAAGAAATGAAGTTATTTTAGAAAGAGATACGATTATAGAAATAAGTCATATATTGGAAATTGTAAATTCTGGTTCTGAGACTATTTTACTTCACAAGGATGGTGAAAAAGCTGGCGATCATTCAATTATTCATAATACATTACAAAAGGATCCTTCTAATTCAGAAGTTGAAGCGGTAAGACATATTTATAGACAGTTAAGAAGTGCTGAAGCACCAGATGATGAAACTGCAAGAGGGATTATTGATAAATTGTTCTTTTCTGATCAAAGATATAGTCTTGGCCATGTTGGTAGATTTAGGATTAATAGAAGATTAGGTTTAGATGTTAATTTAGATAAACATGTATTGACAAATGAAGATATTGTTTCAATCATTAGTAATTTAATTCAACTTGTAAATTCTAAAGTTGACGTTGATGATATTGATCATTTAAGTAATAGAAGAGTAAGAACAGTAGGCGAACAATTATCAAATCAATTTTCTGTCGGTCTTAGTAGAATGGCTAGAACTATTAGAGAAAGAATGAATGTTAGAGATAATGAAGTCTTTACACCGATTGATTTAATAAATGCAAAAACTCTTTCTGCAGTAATAAATTCTTTTTTTGGTACGAGTCAGCTATCTCAATTTATGGATCAAACAAATCCACTTGCTGAAGTAACACATAAAAGAAGAGTTTCGGCTTTAGGGCCTGGTGGATTAACTCGAGAACGCGCTGGATTTGAGGTTAGAGATGTTCATTATACTCATTATGGAAGACTTTGTCCTATCGAAACTCCAGAAGGACCTAATATTGGTCTTATATCCTCTTTGTGTGTTTTTGCAAAGGTTAATGATTTAGGATTTATTGAAACACCTTATAGATTAGCTGAGGGTGGAAAAGTTAATTTTAAGAAATCTCCAATTTATTTAACTGCTGAACAAGAAGAAGGTCATATAATTGCCCAAGCTAATGCTCCTTTAAATAAAGATGGATCTTTTGATAATGATAGGATTAAATCTAGAAGAGAACATGATTATTTAGTTGCTGAACCATCTAATGTAACAATGATGGATGTTGCTCCAAATCAGATTGCTTCAATAGCAGCTTCATTAATTCCTTTTTTAGAACATGATGATGCAAATAGAGCTTTGATGGGTTCAAATATGATGCGTCAAGCTGTACCTTTATTAAGGACTGATGCTCCAATTGTAGGAACTGGATTAGAGCCACATGTAGCTAAAGACTCAAGAACGATGATAAATGCAGAAGGAGATGGGGTTGTAAGTTATGTTGATTCAGATAAAATTACTATTATTTATAATCAAGATGATACTCAAAAACTTGTAAGTTTTGATGAGAATACAAAGGATTATTTTTTAACTAAATTTCAAAAAACAAATCAGAGAACTTGTATTAATAATCAACCTATTGTTAGAGTTGGTGATAAAGTTACAAAAGGTCAGGTTCTTTGTGAAGGGTATGCAACACAAAATGGGGAGTTAGCTATTGGTAGGAATTTAAAAGTTGCTTTTATGCCATGGAAGGGTTATAATTTTGAAGATGCTATTATATTATCAGAACGAGTAGTTAGAGAAGATTTATTTACTTCATTACATATTTCTGAATATTCTGTAAATGTTAGAGAAACTAAGCGTGGAGCAGAAGAGTTAACAGCTGATATTCCAAATATAAGTGAAAATGCTACAAAAGATTTAGATGAGAATGGAATGATTCGTATTGGTTCATATGCTAAAACAGGTGATATTTTAATTGGAAAAATTACACCTAAAGGTGAATCTGATCCAACTCCAGAAGAAAAGTTATTGAGAGCTATTTTTGGAGAAAAAGCTGGAGATGTCAAGGATGCTTCATTGAAGACTAAACCTGCAAATCAAGGTGTTGTAATAGGTAAGTCATTATTTAACAAAACAGTTAAAGATCGTAGAGCTAAATCTCAAGATAAAATTGATCTTGAAGTTATTGATACAGAATTTTCGAATGCAAATTTGGTTCTAAAGAATTTATTAGCTTCAAAATTATATAATGTAATTGGAGGTAAAGCTTCTAAGGGTGTTAAAAATATTTTAGGAGAAGAAATTATTTCAAAGAGTACTAAGTTTACTAAGAAAATAATTTTGAATCTTGATTTTACAATGGTGGATCCATATAAATGGACTTCTAGTGAAGAAAATAATATTTTAATTAACAAAATCATTTCTAATTATTTAAGAAAGTATAATGAAATATTTGGAGATTATAGAAGGAAAAGATTTGCAATTACTGTTGGTGATGAGTTACCAAATGGTGTGTTACAGCTTGCTAAAATCCAGATTGCTCAGAAAAGAAAGGTAAAAGTAGGTGATAAGCTTGCAGGTAGACATGGTAATAAAGGAATTGTTTCTAGAGTAGTTAGAGATGAAGATATGCCTTTCTTAGAAGACGGAACACCAGTAGATATTATTTTAAATCCTTTAGGGGTTCCGTCTAGAATGAATCTTGGTCAGATTTATGAAACAATTTTAGGTTGGGCTGGTGATAAATTATCTAAGAAATATTTTACTCCTGTCTTTGATGGAGCTAGTATAGATCAGATTAATGCAGAAACTGATGAGGCTTGTTTGCCAAGACTTGGTCAGACTTATCTGTATGATGGTGGTACTGGTGAAAGATTTGAACAAACTGCAACAGTTGGTATTATATATATGCTTAAACTTGGTCATCTAATTGATGATAAGATGCATGCTCGTTCTATTGGACCCTATTCTTTAATTACTCAACAACCATTAGGAGGTAAGGCACAATTTGGAGGTCAGAGGCTTGGAGAAATGGAAGTTTGGGCTTTGGAAGGTTATGGGGCTTCTAATATTTTACAAGAGATGCTTACTTTAAAATCTGATGATGTTATTGGAAGAGCGCAGGCTTTTGAGGCTATTGTTAAAGGAAAGGAATTACCACAAGCTGGTATTCCAGAATCATTTAATGTTTTACTACATGAGTTAAACGGACTAGGGTTAAAAATTTCATTTGAATAAATAATATGAGAAATACTAAAAATAATAAACAAGCGCAAGATATCAATACAATTAAAATTAGTCTATCATCTCCTGAATATATGCTTGAAAGATCTTCAGGTGAGGTTGTTAAGCCTGAAACAATAAATTACAGAACATATAAGCCTGAAAGTGGTGGTTTGTTTTGTGAGAGAGTATTTGGACCAACTAAGGATTTTGAATGTCATTGTGGTAAGTATAAAAGAATTCGTTACAGAGGTATTGTGTGTGATCGTTGTGGAGTTGAGGTTACTGAAAAGAAAGTACGAAGAGAAAGAGTTGGTCATATTAGCTTAGTTGTTCCTGTAGCTCACATTTGGTATTTTAAAACATTACCTAATAAAATCGGATATTTATTAGGTTTACCTTCAAAGAAACTAGATATGATAATATATTATGAAAGATATGTTATTATCAATTCTGGTAATGAACCTGCGTTAAATTCTGAAGGAGAACAAATTAAGTATCTAGATTTCTTAACTGAAGAAGAGTATTTAAATATTTTAGATTCTTTATCTGCTGAAAATCAATATCTTTCTGACTCTGATCCAAATAAATTTATTGCAAAAATGGGTGCTGAAGCTCTTCATGATTTACTGGCTAACTTAGATTTGGATCAATTGTCTTATGATTTAAGAAATAATGCTGCAAATGAAACTTCTCAACAAAGAAAAGCTGAATCATTAAAGCGTTTACAAGTTGTTGAATCTATGCGAGATGCTCAATCACATTCTGAGAATAATCCAGAATGGATGATTGTTAAGGTGATACCAGTTATACCTCCAGAATTACGTCCACTAGTTCCTCTTGATGGAGGGAGATTTGCTACTTCTGATTTAAATGATTTATATAGAAGAGTTATTATCAGAAATAATAGATTAAAAAGATTAATGGAGATAAATGCTCCAGATATTATTTTGAGAAATGAAAAACGTATGCTTCAAGAGTCAGTTGATGCATTATTTGATAATTCTAGAAAATCTTCTGCTGTAAAATCTGATGGAAAAAGAGCATTAAAATCTCTTTCAGATTCTCTTAAAGGTAAACAAGGAAGGTTTCGTCAGAATTTGTTAGGTAAAAGGGTTGATTACTCTGCACGTTCAGTGATTGTTGTTGGTCCTAGCTTAAACTTACATGAGTGTGGACTTCCTAAAGATATGTCTGCAGAGCTATATAAACCATTTATTATTAGAAAATTATTAGAAAGAGGTATCGTTAAGACTGTTAAGTCAGCTAAAAGAATAATTGATAATAGAGAACCAGTAGTTTGGGATATACTTGAAAATGTTATGAAGGGACATCCTGTTCTTTTAAATAGAGCACCTACTTTACATAGATTAGGTATTCAGGCTTTTCAACCTAAAATGATTGAAGGTAAAGCAATTCAACTTCACCCATTAGCATGTGCTGCATTTAATGCTGATTTTGATGGTGATCAGATGGCTGTTCATCTTCCATTAGGATCTGCAGCTATTTTAGAAGCCCAGGTTTTAATGCTTGCTTCTCATAATATTTTAAACCCTGCTAATGGTGCCCCAATAACTGTTCCTTCTCAGGATATGGTGTTAGGTCTTTATTACATGACTAAACATAAAAGTTCTACTGCAGATTATCAAGTTAAAGGTGAAGGTAAAATATTTTACTCTTTAGAGGAGGTAAAGATTGCTTATAATGAAGGTAAGGCTGATTTACATGCTTTGATTAAGGTCAGAGTTAAGAATAGTGATAAATATGAATTGATAGAAACAACTATTGGAAGGGTCTTGTTTAATGAATATGTTCCAGATGAAATTAATTTTATTGATGAGTTATTAACCAAAAAATCTTTAAGGGATGTTATTAGTAATGTTCTTAAAAAGTGTGGTGTAGCTAAGACAGTACATTTTCTTGATGATATTAAGAATATTGGATTTGAAATGGCATTTAAGGGTGGTTTGTCATTTAATTTAGGTGATGTATTAGTTCCTGTAGAAAAAGAAGAGTTAATAATTTCTGCAAATCAAAAAGTTGATGAAATTAAATCTAATTATCAGATGGGGTTTATAACAAATAATGAAAGGTATAACCAAGTTATTGATGTTTGGACAACAACAAATGCAAGATTAACTGATATTGTAATGAGAAATATTAGTACTGATAAACAAGGTTTTAACTCTGTTTATATGATGTTAGATTCTGGAGCAAGGGGCTCTAAAGAACAAATTCGTCAATTATCTGGAATGAGAGGATTGATGGCTAAACCTAAAAAATCTGGAGATCACGGTGAATCTATTATTGAAAATCCAATCACAACAAACTTTAGAGAAGGTTTATCTATATTAGAATATTTTATTTCAACTCATGGTGCTAGAAAAGGTTTAGCTGATACAGCTTTAAAGACTGCAGATGCTGGATATTTGACTAGAAGACTTGTTGATGTTGCTCAAGATGTCATTATAACTGAAGAAGATTGTGGAACATTACGTGGTATTGAAGTCTCTGCTCTTAAAAATAATGATGATATCCTAGAAAATTTAAGTGATAGAATTAATGGTAGAGTTAGTTTACATGATATCTATAATATTGATTCAGATGAATTGTTATTATCTGCCGGCAATGTTATTAGTTATGATACTTCAAAAGAAATTGAAAAACAAGGCTATGAGAATATAGAAATAAGATCTGCCCTGACTTGTGTAACTAGAAGAGGTATATGTAGTAAATGTTATGGGAAATCGTTAGCAACTGATAAGATGGCTCAAATTGGAGAAGCTGTTGGAGTAATTGCTGCTCAATCTGTTGGTGAGCCAGGAACACAATTAACCTTACGTACATTCCATGTTGGTGGAACAGCCTCTAGAACAAAAGTAGATTCAGATTTAGTTGTCAATAAAGATGGTAGGTTAGAAATTGAAGATTTAAAAACTGTTACTAGTAAAGATTCTGAAGGTAAGAAAATTGAAATTGTTATTAGTAGAACAGCTGAAGCAAAAATTATTGATGATAAAAATAGTTTTATTCTTTCAAGTAATATAATTCCTTATGGTTCAGTAATTTTAAAGAAATCAGGTATGGTAATTAAAGGAGATGTTATATGTGAGTGGGATCCTTATAATGCTGTAATTATATCTGATATTTCTGGAAAAGTACATTTTAATGACATTACTGAGGGTATTACAAGTCGTGTAGAATCTGACGAACAGACTGGTCATAAAGAAAATGTTATCATTGATAGTAGAAATAAAAAACTCTCACCTTCTATAATAGTTTCGTTAAAGAATAATGAAAAAATATTTAACATGCCAGTAGGTGCCCATATTTCTGTTAGTAATAATGATAAGATTGAGGTGGGAACTATTCTTGCTAAGATTCCTAGATCTGCGGGTTCATCTGGTGATATTACTGGTGGTTTACCAAGAGTAACAGAGATGTTTGAAGCTAGAAATCCATCTAACCCAGCAGTTGTTACTGAAATTGATGGTATAGTTTCATTAGGAAAAGTAAAGAGAGGTAATAGAGAGGTAATCATTACATCAAAAAAAGGGGATGTTAAAAAGTACCTTATAAAATTATCTAAACATATTTTAGTTCAAGAGAATGATTTTGTTAAATCAGGATCTCCACTTTGTGATGGCGTTATAACACCATCAGATATTTTGGCTATTAAGGGTGTAACTACAGTTCAAGAATATATTGTTAATGAAATTCAAGATGTATATCGTTTACAAGGTGTTAAGATTAATGATAAGCATTTTGAGGTTCTTGTTAGACAAATGATGAGAAAAGTAGAAATAATTGATTCTGGTGACACTTACTTTCTTGAAAAACAATTGGTTAGTAAAACTGAATTTGTTGAGCAGAATGATAATATTTTTGGGATGAGATTTATTACTGATCATGGAGATTCAATTGATTGTAAAGCTGGTCAAATTGTTAGTGTAAGAGAATTAAGGGAGGAAAATTCTAGAATTAAACGTAAAGATGGTAAAGTTATTGAATCTAGAGATGCAGTTCCTGCAATTTCTAGCCCAGTTTTACAAGGTATTACTAGAGCATCATTGCAAGTTGACAGTTGGATTTCTGCTGCATCATTCCAGCAAACTACTAAGGTTTTAAATGAGGCTGCTATCAATGCCAAGAGAGATCCTTTAATTGGTTTAAAAGAGAATGTTATTATTGGTAAGAAGATACCTGCTGGTACAGGTTTAGTGAATGCTTCAGATGTTTTAGTTGGCTCTCAGCAAGAAATGGATGAAATAGATAATTTAGTAGTTATTGATGAAAAAAATGATTCATTAGAAGAGAGTATTAATTAATAATAAAAATCTATGTCTGAAAAAAAGAAAAAAGATGGTTTAAATATTGAATTATCTGAAGAAATTGCTGAAGGTTCATATAGTAATTTAGCAATAATAAATCATTCTCCTTCTGAATTTGTATTAGATTTTATTCAGATGATGCCTGGAGTTCCAAAAGCGAAGGTTAAATCTAGAATAATTTTAACTCCTCAGCATGCTAAAAGATTGATGAAGGCTCTAGTTGAAAATATTTCAAAATTTGAAGATCAAAATGGTGAAATTAAAGATATTGATCCTTCTGCAGGTCTTCCTATAAATTTTGGTGGTCCAGCAGCACAGGCTTAAATAATTTATTTTTCTAAAAAAGGATATCTATAGTTTTTTGCAGGATTAAATGTTTCTTTTATAGTTCTTGGGGAAACCCATCTTAAAAGATTTAAGATAGATCCGGCTTTATCATTAGTTCCAGATCCTCTTCCTCCTCCAAAAGGTTGTTGTCCTACTACTGCTCCTGTTGGTTTGTCATTTATATAAAAATTTCCAGCTGCATTCTCTAATATCTTAGTTGCTTCATCAATTGCATATCTATTAACTGAAAAAACTGCACCTGTTAAGGCATATTCACTTGTTTCATCAACTAATTTTAATGTTTCAATCCAATTTTTTTCATCGTAAACATAGATAGTAATCAAAGGGCCAAAAACTTCTTCACACATAGTTCTGAATTTTGGATTTGTTGTTACAACCACTGTTGGATCTATAAAATATCCTTTTGTCTTATCATAACCTCCTCCAATAATAATCTCTGCATCTTTTTGTTTTTTTATATAATCAATATATGAAGATATTTTATTAAAAGATCGTTCACTTATCACAGCATTAATAAAATTAGAAGGGTCTTCAGGGCTTCCCATCTTAAATGATTTTATATCTGATGTTATTTGTTTTTTAACTTCCTTCCATATATTAGAAGGAATATATGCTCTTGAAGCTGCAGAGCATTTTTGTCCTTGATATTCAAATGCACCTCTAGAAATACCTGTAGCAACTTCAGATGGATTAGCAGATTTATGAGCAATTATAAAATCTTTACCTCCAGTCTCACCAACAATCCTTGGGTAGCTTCTATATTTTTCAATATTATTTCCAATTTTTTTCCATAATTGTCTAAAAACATTTGTTGATCCAGTAAAGTGAAGACCAGCAAAATCTTTATGATTAAAAACTACTTCTCCTACCAAAGGTCCGCTAGCAGTAACCATGTTAATAACTCCATCAGGTAATCCTGCTTCTTTAAATAATTCCATAATTATTTTTGCTGAATAGACTTGAGTCTCTGCCGGTTTCCAAATTACAACATTACCCATTAATGCTGGAGCAGCACATAGATTTGCACAGATTGAAGTGAAATTAAAAGGTGTTATCGCAAATACAAAACCTTCTAGAGGTCTATGTTCTAATCTGTTCCATATTCCTTCTGAAGATTCTGGTTGTTCTGAATATAAATTAGTTACGTATTCTGCATTATATTTAAAGAAATCTATTAATTCACACGCAGCATCTATCTCTGCTTGATAAATATTTTTTGATTGAGCTAACATGGTAGCAGCATTAATTTTAGCTCTATAAGGTCCAGCAAGTAATTCAGCTGCTTTTAAGAAAATTGCTACTCTATGATTCCATGGTAAATTTGACCATTTAGATTTTGCTTCAAGTGCACTGTCAATTGCCATTTGAACATGCTTTTTTTCTCCTAAGCTATATTGACCTAAGATATGTTGATGATCATGAGGAGGTGTGATGTTTTTTTTATTATCAGTTGTAATTTTTTGACCACCTATATATAATGGGACGTCTATTTTTGAGTTATTCATTTTGTTGTATGTATGCAATAATTCTTCACGTTCTTTACTTCCTGTTTTATAGGACTTAACAGGTTCATTACTTGCAATTGGTACATTAAAAACTCCTTTTGACATTTTATTTATTTTTTATTTAATACAAATTTAATTAAAGAAAACTAAAAAAGCTCTTTTGATAACGCTTTAGTAAAACCTATTAGTCTTTCATACCTATCTCCATTTCCTTTATAGTACACATATATTTGATAACTATTTCTAGTTTGATAGTGTGTTCCCTCAATACTTGAGATATCAAAGTGAGAAAGAGAAGTATCGTTAATTGCGTAGTGGTAGTTGTAATAACCTTGTTTTATTTTAACAGTAGTATAATATTCTTTACTTTTAAAATTATACTTTAATTTATAATCATTTTTTAGTTGCCAGTTGGTTAATTCACCAACTACATATATATCACCATAATCTATATAATTACTATTTAGTTTAAATGTGACATTTACATATTCAGCTTCAATGTCTGAATTTCTTGCTTCTTGAGATTTAATATAGAATTTACCATTTAGATCTGGCTCAATTGAGTAGTTATTAAAAGTTCTTTTAAAATCTTTAAATAAATACACATTGTATTCTAATGAATCAAATTTTATATTTTCAATTCTATCAGAATGAAATCTAATACTTTTAATATCAAAATGTCTAAATTCATTATTACCAAAGAAGTTATTTTCTTCATTATAGTCATAAATTAATTGATTATTTCGGATATATAATGGTTTTAAATCGTTAATTATATTATCATCTCTATTATTTTGTTTAATTACTACATTAATTTGAGAAAAAGGGTCTGATATAGTTAAGTTTTGATGATTAATAGTAAAATCTAATTCATGTTTAATTTTTCTGTTTTGTGATAATGTACCTTGTTTAATGTTTAAATCAATATTAATCTTGTTTTCTAAAATCATAAATCTCTTTATAATTAATGTATCTCCGTAATTGTCAAATATTTTTAATTTAAAATTCCCAGAAATTTGAGGTTTTAGATTCTCTGATGGAAAAAAATATTGATAGTGGACATACTCTTGAATTGTATTAAATGAATATTCATAATCAATAATTTCATCTTTATAGAATCCATTTATGTATTCAGACTGCATTAAGTTACTTTTTGTCCAATCTGATTTGCAATGTTCAATGGTTATAAAAAAGTTTTTTATTTCTGAATTTAAATCATCAAAACTAAATTTTAATCTTTCCTCTGAATTAAGATTTATAATTGGTAAACTAAGTGGCTCAGTTTCTTTATGTAGTAAAACTGTCTTTATCTTATAGTATAGATTGTCTTCTTTTTCGATTTCTAAATCTTCAGGTATAATCTCTATTAATGAGTTATTAATAGTAATTTCTTTTTTTGATATGCAAGAAGCAATAACTAATAAGCTAATAAATAAATACAGTTTTTTCATTCTAAATTAGAATCATTCTAAATAATTAATGTTATGTGATAAAGTAATATTTTATAGTTGCAAATTTATAAATTTGCAGTCGAAAAATCTAATTTATTTTTGATGTCTAATATCGTAAAATTAAAAAAAGGGTTAAATATTAATTTATTAGGTGAAGCCGATAAGGTTTATGCATCAATTAAGAGTCATCAATTGTTTGCTCTTAAACCAACTGAATTTCACAATCTGACACCAAAATTATCTGTTAAGCCAGGCGATAGGGTTAAAGCAGGTTCTGTTATATTCTACGACAAGTATAATAATAATATTAACTTCTGTTCTCCTGTTAGTGGTGAAATAACAGATGTTATTAGAGGTGATAAGAGAAGAATATTAGAAGTATTAATTAAATCTGATCAAGAAATTGAATATGAATCTTTTCCAGTAAATGATTCTAAGGAATTATCTCGTGAACAGATAATTGATCATATGTTAAAGGGAGGTGTTTGGCCTTTTATTAGACAGAAACCTTATGATATTATTGCTAATCCTCTTGACATACCAAAATCTATCTTTATTTCTGCATTTAAATCTGGACCTTTAGCTATTGATAATGATTTTGCTTTATATGGTATGGATGAATTATTTCAAATTGGGCTTGATTTTATTTCAAAGCTAACTATTGGAAAAGTACATCTTAACTTGGATGGTAATACAAATTCTTCAAAAGTTTTTACTGAAGCTAAAGGAGTTAAAATAAATAAATTTAGTGGACCGCATCCAGTAGGAAACGTAGGCGTTCAAGTTCATCATCTAGATCCAATTAATAAAGGAGATGTTGTTTGGTATTTAGAACCTCAAGATGTTATCTCAATTGCCAGACTTTTTTCTCAGGGAAAGTATGATGTTTCTCGTATTATTGCATTGTGTGGTTCCCAGGTTATTAAAGCTAGGTATTATAGAACAATTGCAGGTACAGCTATCTCAAATTTTATATCTGACAATGTAAATGGAGAAAATAATAGAATAATTTGTGGAGATGTTCTTTCTGGCACTAAAATCAATGAAAATGGGTATTTAGGTTTTTATGATACTCAGCTAACCATTATTAAAGAAGGAGATCAACAAGAATTTCTTGGATGGATGTTACCCGGATTAAATAAGTTTTCTTTATCTAAATCATATTTTTCATGGTTGTTCCCTAAAAAGAAGTATGATCTAGATACAAATATGCGTGGTGAGGAAAGAGCCTATGTTGTTACTGGAGAGTATGAAAAAGTTCTTCCAATGGATATTTATCCTCAACAATTAATTAAAGCAATTATGATAGAAGATATTGATTTAATGGAAAAGTTAGGTTTATATGAAGTTGCTCCAGAAGATTTTGCTTTATGTGAGTTTGTATGTACTTCTAAAATTGATGTTCAGGCAATTATTCGATATGGTTTAGATTTATTAAGAAAAGAGAATTTATAGAAATGAAGTTATTTAAAAATATTTTAAGTTCTGTTAAACCCCATTTTGAAAAGGGTGGTAAATTAGAAAAGCTTTATCCAGCTTATGATGCTTTTGAAACTTTTCTCTTTGTTCCAGGTCATACTACTGAGAATGGCTCTCATATTAAAGATGCTATTGATCTTAAAAGAACAATGGCATTTGTTGTTTTCGCAATGTTACCATGTATTATTTTTGGAATGTGGAATATTGGTGCTCAATATCATCTAGGTTCTGATCCTGAAACTACAGTCACATTTTTTGATAATTTAATATTTGGTTTCTGGAAATTCCTTCCATTATTAGTTGTTTCTTATGCTGTTGGTTTAAGTGTAGAGTTTGCATTTGCTATTTCTAGAGGACATTCAGTTAATGAGGGTTATTTAGTTTCAGGAATGTTAATTCCTTTAATTATGCCAGTTGATGTTCCTTTATGGATGTTGGCTGTTTCTGTTGTTTTTGCTGTCGTTATTGGTAAAGAAGTTTTTGGAGGAACTGGTATGAATATTTTAAATCCTGCACTAACTGCTAGAGCTTTTTTGTTTTTTGCATACCCTTCTCATATGTCTGGTGATAAAGTTTGGGTTCATGGGGCTGGTGGCATTGATGGCTACTCTGGAGAAACTATTTTGGGGGCATTAGCTTCTGATACAAAATCTTGGGATAGTTTAAGTGTACTATGGAATGCTTCTGATGCTTTATATGGATTTATTCCGGGTTCTATTGGTGAAACATCATTTATAGCAATATTAATAGGTGCGTGTATTTTGATATTTAGTGGAATTGGGAGTTGGCGTATTATATTATTTACGTTTATAGGCGGATATCTTACTGCATTATTATTTAACTTTTGGGGGATGAATGCTTTAATGTCTGCACCAGCTCATATTCATTTATTAATTGGTGGTTTTGCTTTTGGAGCTGTTTTTATGGCTACTGATCCTGTCACTGCTACTCAAACAAATCAAGGTAAGATTATATATGGTCTTCTTGTTGGTTTCTTTGCAATTGTTATAAGAATATTTAATCCTGCTTACCCTGAAGGAATGATGTTAGCTATTCTTTTTATGAATGTTTTTGCTCCTTTAATTGATCATTATATTATTGAAGCTAATGTTAAAAAGAGATTAAGTAGAGTAAAATTAAAATCATGAACTTAAATAAAAACTCTTATATAATTAGTTTTGCATCAATAATGGTAATTGTTGTTGCTGCGCTATTAGCATTAACATCAATAAAACTAACTCCTTATCAGGATAGGAATATTGAATTAGAAAAAAAACAGAATATTCTGCAATCAATTGGTTTTACAAAGATTTTAAGAGATTCTTCAGAGCTTCCTTATAGCAAATATATAATAGAAGAAATTGTTCTTGATATTGATGGGAATGTTTTAGATGGTGCTGCTTTTGATATAGATTTAGGTGTAGAGCTAAAGAAGGATAGTGCTGATCAGAAACTCCCATTATATGTTAGTTTATTAGATGATGGTTCAAAATGTTACATAATTCCATTGAGAGGAAAAGGTTTATGGGGTCCAATTTGGGGGTATATTGCACTAAAAGAAGATATAAATACAGTTTTTGGAGCTATTTTTGCTCATAAAACAGAGACTCCAGGTCTTGGAGCTGAAATTAATCAACCTTTCTTTCAAGAACCCTTCAAAGGTAAAAAGATATATAATGAAGAAAATGAATTTGTCTCTATAACTGTTAAAAAAGGTGGAGCTCCAAAGGGTAGTATGCATTCTGTTGATGCTATATCAGGAGGAACTATTACTTCAGATGGTGTCACAGAAATGATTTATGACCGTGTTCGTTGGTACCTTCCTTACTTAAATAAAAACAAACCAGCTATAAACAAACCAGTTATAAATGACACAGTTGTAAATGATACTATAATAAATATTAATTTAATTTCTAAAGTTGATGAGTAAAAAAGCTTTATTTTCAAAAAAGGATAAATTATTATTAACTGATCCACTGGACGATAATAATCCAGTTACTGTTCAAGTTCTTGGCATCTGTTCTGCTTTAGCTATTACTGTGCAATTAAAACCTGCGATAGTTATGGCTATATCAGTTTTATTTGTTTTATCAGTTGCAAATGTTATTGTTTCTTTAATGAGAAATCTAATTCCTTCAAGAATTAGAATTATTGTTCAGTTAGTGGTAATAGCTACATTAGTTATTTTAGTTGATGAAGTTTTAAAAGCTTTCGTTTACGATGTAAGTAAAGAATTGTCAGTTTTTGTTGGATTAATTATTACAAATTGTATCATCATGGGTAGACTTGAGGCTTTTGCTATGGCTAATTCCCCTTGGGAATCTTTTCTAGATGGTTTAGGTAATTCATTTGGTTATGGGTGGATACTGGTAGCAGTAGCTTTTTTTAGAGAGTTACTTGGATCTGGAACATTATATGGTATTCCAGTTCTAGAGAAATTAGGCGTATATGATCATGGCTATGAAAATAATGGAATGATGATTTTACCACCAATGGCATTAGTTACAGTTGGTATTATCATCTGGATTCAAAGAAAGAAAAATAAAAAATTAATAGAATCAAATTAATATTATGCAGGATTTAGCAAATATTTTTATTAAATCAATTTTTATTGATAATATGGTTTTTGCATATTTCTTAGGAATGTGCTCTTATTTAGCAATTTCCAAAACAGTAAAGACTTCAGTAGGTCTTGGTTTTGCCGTTATTTTTGTTTTAGTAGTTACTGTACCGATAAATTACTTATTAGTAAATTTTGTTCTTGATAGGGGAGCATTAGTTTGGTTACATGAATCTTTTCATGATGTTGATTTAAGCTTCTTATCCTTTATTATGTTTATTGCTGTTATTGCAGCAATGGTGCAGCTTGTTGAGATGATAGTTGAAAAATTTTCTCCTGCTTTATATAGTTCTCTAGGTATCTTTCTACCACTTATAGCTGTTAATTGTGCTATATTAGGTGGTTCTCTTTTTATGCAAGAAAGGGCATATAATAATATTACTGAAGCAACTGTTTTTGGGCTAGGTTCTGGAATTGGTTGGTTTTTAGCTATTGTTGGCATTGCTGCTATAAGAGAAAAAATTAGATATTCTAATGTCCCTCCTGCGTTAAGAGGTCTTGGAATTACATTTATTATTACAGGATTAATGGGTATAGCATTTATGAGTTTTATGGGAATTAAACTATAATTTATATGATTTTATTAAGTACATTAACAATAACAAGTAGTATTGTAGTTTTTTTACTATTAATTTTACCTCTTGTGACTTTGTTACTTTTCGTTAAGACTAAACTTTCTCCATCTGGTAAGATTAAGATAATGATTAATGGAGAGAAAGAAATTGTAGTAGATGGTGGTAGTACTTTACTTTCAACTTTAAGTAATGAAGGTATTTTTCTACCATCAGCTTGTGGAGGAGGTGGTACTTGTATTCAATGTACTTGCCAAGTTAATTCTGGAGGAGGAGGTATTTTACCTACTGAAGAACCTCATTTTTCAAGAAAGAAAATTGCTGAAAATTATAGATTAGGTTGTCAGGTAAAGGTTAAGGAAGATATGGATATTACTATTCCAGAAGAGATTTTTGGTGTAAAAGAATGGGAAGCAACAGTTGTCTCAAATTATAATGTTGCTACATATATTAAAGAGTTTATTGTTGAGCTTCCTAAAGATATGGATTATATTGCTGGTGGTTATATTCAAATTAATATACCTGAATGCGAAGTTAAATACTCAGAAATGGATATCACTGCTCATCCTCAAGATCATCCAGGAGAACCAGAAAAATTTGAAAAGGTTTGGGCTGAAGGTAATTATGCTTTAAGACATCTTGTTATGAAAAATGAAGAAGAAATTGTTAGAGCTTATTCTATGGCTTCTTATCCTGCTGAAGGTAAAAAAGTAATGTTAAATGTTAGAGTTGCGGCTCCTCCATGGGATCGAGATAAAAATACTTGGGCAGATATAAATCCCGGTATTGCTTCATCATATATTTTTGGTTTAAAGGGTGGTGATAAAATCTCTATTTCTGGGCCTTATGGAGATTTTTTTATTAATGATACTGATGCTGAGATGCTTTATATAGGTGGAGGGGCAGGAATGGCTCCTATGCGGTCACATTTATATGAATTATTTAAAACTCTTAAAACTGGTAGAAAAGTAACTTTTTGGTATGGAGGTAGATCAAGAGCAGAACTCTTTTATATTCATTATTTTAGAGATTTAGAAAGAGATTTTCCAAATTTTAAATTTCACTTAGTTCTATCTGATGCACTACCTGAAGATAATTGGGTAGAAAAAAAGAATCTTGATGATCCTGATGGGGATGGGTTTACTGGATTTGTTCATCAAGTTGTTATTGATAAATTTTTATCAAATCATGAAACCCCTGAAGATATAGAATTGTATTTCTGTGGTCCTCCTCTAATGAATCAAGCAGTAATTAAAATGGCAGAAGATTGGGGTATCCCTGATGAAAATGTTCGTTGGGATGATTTTGGTGGTTAGATAATAACTTTATAAGAGGATTTTATTTTTATAGTATTGTGTTAATTTAATGCATTCTAAAGCTTCTTCCACATCATGAACTCTTAATATATTTGCTCCATTTAATAAACCGATTGTATTTATTATACTTGTACCATTTAATGATTCTTGAGGTGTTGTTTTAAGTAATTGATATATCATAGATTTTCTAGAAACTCCAATTAGTAATGGTAATTTAAATTTTTGAAATTCTGTAAGATTATTTAGAATTTCATAGTTATGTTCTATTGTTTTTCCAAACCCAAAACCAGGATCTATAATAATTTTATTGAATCCTTTTTTATTTAATAGTAGAATTTTTTTATTAAAGAAATCGGTTATTTCAGTTATTACATTTTCATATGATGGGTTGATTTGCATAGTCAAGCTATTACCTTGCATATGCATCATGATATATGGTACATTTAATTCTACTATAGTATCAAGCATTTTATTATCGTATTCACCAGCTGATATATCGTTGATCATATCAGCTCCATTTTTAATAGATTCCCTTGCTACATTAGAGTTACATGTATCTATTGATATTAGTAATTTTTTTGATTGATTTTTAATTATTTCAATAGCTGGTATAATTTTTTTTAGTTCTTCTGATTCAGATATTGAAATAGATCCTGGTCTAGAAGAGCAAGCCCCAATATCTATTATCTTAGCGCCAAGTTTCTCAATCTTAATACATTGTTTAGTAATATTCTCTTTTGTTAAATAGTTCCCTCCATCATAAAATGAATCTGAAGTAAGATTAAGTATTCCCATAACAATTGGTGTTGAAAAATCTGTTAAATTCCCTTTTTGTTTTATTTTTTTTGACAATTTAAATGCTTTATATTTAACCTTTATTAAAACCTTATACCTATATGAATAACACTGTTCTTGAATATGATTCAATAATAAAAAAATGTGAGGACATTTTTGCAAAAAAAATGAAAGATTATGGTAGTGCCTGGAGAATTCTTAGAATTAGCTCATTAACCGATCAGATTTTTATTAAAGCACAAAGAATTAGAAATATTGAGAGTAAAGGAACACATAAGATAGATGAAGGTGTTATTAATGAGTTTATAGGCATTGTTAATTATTCTGTTATAGGACTAATTCAAATAGACTTAGGTGTCTCTGAACAACCAGAAGATCTTGATTATAATACAGTTATTAATATGTTTAAGAAACATATCTTATCATCGAAAGATTTAATGATAAATAAAAATCATGATTATGGTGAAGCTTGGAGAGATATGAGGGTAAGCTCATTAACTGACCTTATACTTCAAAAATTATTGAGGGTTAAACAGATTGAAGATAATAATGGTAGCACCCTAATTTCAGAAGGTGTTGATGCAAACTATTTAGATATGCTAAATTATTCAGTTTTCGCACTTATTAAATTAAATAAATCATAATATTATGAAGAATATTTTCCTTTCGGATAAAGAGTTAAATAATCTTCATAATACTATGAAGATTATTTTAGTCTTTACTCGACTATTAATTTCTGCATTATTTTTTCTATCTGCTATAGCGAAGCTTTATAAGCCTGCTATAGTTGGGATTTTAAATTTTGAAGAAAGTCAGTTAATTCCTATGGGATTTAGTTCTGATATTGCTCCGATTTTTTCTAGGTTAATTATTGGATTTGAGTTTTTTATTGCATTTGCTATTTTACAATCAAATTATATTAAAAAATTAGTAATTCCATCAACTGTTATTTTATTAACTATTTTTAGTATTGATCTATCTATTGATATTTTTAGTGGTAATAGTGAGAATTGTGGTTGTTTTGGTGAATTAATTCCAATGACTCCAATACAAGCTCTCATTAAAAATATCATTACTCTAGGTGCCTTATTTTTTATATATATGTTTGTAAAGGATAAAAAGAATAGTAACTTTTTATTATTATTAAATGGCTTTCTTATTATAGCTCTTTTAATGTTTGCTTTAATTCCAATATCTAATAATATTAAAAATACAAATAATGATTTTTTGTCGCATGTTAACTCAGAAGAGTTTTCTAATTTAGAAGATAAAAAAATACTTTGTTTTTTTGATGCTGGCTGTGAACATTGTCAAGATGCAGCTAAAGATTTAGATTCAATTTCACTAATAGTAAATAATTTTCCAAAGGTTCATATTATTTTTTCAGACTCGGAAAAAGATAATATTAAAAATTTCTTTGATTTTGTTGGGAGAGAATTTCCCTATCAGATTATGCCTTATGATAATTGGGAAACACCTGAAATAGATAGTTATTCCGAAATTACTTTTCCTCTTTATGATAATCCAGTTGTCATTCTTTATGATGGAGTTAAGCAAGTTAGATTATTTGACGGTTATGGGAGTAATAAATTTAAAGCTGATCAATTAAGAAGGATGTTAGAATAATATATATTTTGCTTAATTATATAATAAAGAAAGTTTTTTATTCCATTTTAGTAATCTATGGAGTTCTCACAGTTGTATTTTTTTTATTTCATGTTCTTCCTGGTGATCCTGCAAGGATGATGTTAGACAAAAGAGAGGATTCAAAACAGTTAGAACTTATTAAGCATAAGTATGGTTTTGATAAGCCTTTGTATCTTCAATATTTTTATTATTTAAATGATGTTTCTTTCTTATCAATTCATGATTATAAAAATGAAGATGCTTTTACATATTTAGATGATAATAAATATACTGCTAATAGTATATTAAATATTGATGACTACTCAATTGTTCTTAAGGTTCCTTACTTAAGAACTTCATTTGTAAAATCAGATCTTAAGGTGTCATCAATTATTATATCTACTTTTCCTAGTACTTTTCTATTAGCTTTCTTAGCGATTATATTTGCTCTAATATTTGGTCTTATTTTTGGAGTTATTGCAGCTCTTAACAAGAATAAATTGATTGATAGATTTATACTTTATTTTTCAGTAATGGGTATGGCTCTCCCTTCTTTTTTTAGTGCTATTTTGATAGCTTGGATATTTGGATATATATTGCATTCATATACAGGATTATCAATGACTGGTAGTTTATTTGAGATTGATGATTATGGTATTAGTAGAACTATGAATTTGAAAAATATTATTCTGCCCGCTATTACTTTAGGAATAAGACCTTTATCTGTTATTATTCAGTTATGTAGGAACTCACTATTAGATGTTTTGTCAATGGATTATATTCGTACTGCTAAAGCAAAGGGTTTAAATAGTTTTTTTGTTGTTTTCAAGCATGCTCTTAGAAATTCTTTAAACCCTGTAATTACTGCAGTCTCAGGATGGTTTGCATCTTTATTAGCTGGCGCTGTGTTTGTAGAATATATTTTTGCTTGGAACGGATTAGGTAAAGAGATTGTTGATGCTCTAAATAACATGGATCTTCCAGTTGTAATGGGTGCAGTTATTTTTATATCATTGATATTTGTTATTATTAATATATTAGTTGACTTAATTTATGCGTATGTAGATCCTCGCATTAGAATAGAATAAAATTATGAGAAAAAAAATAGTAGTTGGTAATTGGAAAATGAATCTCAGTAGAAAAGAAGCTGATGATTTAGTTCGTGAAATTTCGCAATCAACATCTCTTGATAATAACACAGAGATTGTTTTTGCTCCTCCGTTTATATATTTAGATTCAGTATCTTCAGTCTGTTTAAATAGACAGTTTTTTTCTACTGCTGCTCAAAATTGTAGTAGCTATAGTAATGGTGCCTATACTGGTGAAATATCTGCACAGATGATAGATTCTTTGGAAGTTAAATATGTTATTATAGGACACTCTGAAAGAAGACAGAATTTTAATGAAACAGATAAAGTTCTCAATCTAAAAATGAATCAAGCTTTAAAAAACAATCTTAATGTTATTTTTTGTTGTGGAGAGGATATCAATCAAAGAGAAGCTAATCAACATTTTGATATTATTGAGAAACAACTTTCTTCTACTATTTTTAAACTTGATATACATAATTTTAAAGATATAATCATCGCTTATGAGCCAATTTGGGCAATTGGAACAGGAAAAACTGCTAGTTCTGATCAAGCCCAAGAGATGCACTCTTTTATTAGATCTTTAATTGACAAAAGATATGATAATAAAACTGGCTCTTTAACTTTATTACTGTATGGAGGTAGTTGTAATGCTAGTAATGCTTATGAACTTTTTTCTAAAGAAGATATTGATGGAGGTTTGATTGGTGGCGCTTCTTTAAATTCCAGTGATTTTATCTCTATAATTAAATCTTTTTAATGGAATATACTGAGTTAAATATTAGACTTAAAGATATTGATCCATTTTCCGAAATTATAATTGCTAGATTAAATGAAATAGATTTTGAGACATTTGAAGAAGATACTAATGGTGTTAAATGTTATATACAATCAAAATTGTTTAATAAAAATAAGATTGATTCTGTTTTAGCTGAAATTGTAACACAAACTTCATTACAATATTCTATTAATAAAATTCCTCAAAAGAATTGGAATTTAGAATGGGAGAAGAACTTTAAACCTGTTAGAATAAATTCAAGATGTATAATTCGCGCAGATTTTCATCCTCCTTATTTTAATATTGAAGATGAGATTATTATTACACCAAAGATGTCTTTTGGAACTGGTCATCATGAGACAACATATCTAATGATTAATGAGTTATATAATATAGATTTGATAAATAAAAGGGTTTTAGATATGGGATGTGGGACTGGTGTCTTATCTATTATTTCTTCTAAAAGAGGTGCTGAGAAGATTGTTGCAATAGATATTGATGAATGGGCTTATAAAAATTCAATTGAAAACTCAAAGCTTAATAATATAAATAATACAAAGTTTATTTTTGGAGATATCGATAAGCTTAACGGATTAACTTTTAATGTTATACTAGCTAATATTAATAGAAATATCATTTTAAGAGATCTTCATATATATTACAGATCTTTATCTCTAAATGGCGATCTTCTTGTTAGTGGCTTTTTATTTGATGATATTAATTTAATTTTAGAAGTTGCTAAAAAGCTAGGATTTAGTTTAATAAATAAAAAAAACAAAAATCAATGGTATATGTTGCGTTTAAGAAAATAAGATTATTTCTTATTTTAGTATCTATTTTATGTTCTGTTTCTGTATATACACAGAATAAGATCAGTGTTTTTTCTGATGATTATAACACCTATCTTGATGAATTAGATATATTTATGAATTCATCAGGTAATTCAAATTTAAAAGATAGTTACAAGAAATTTAGAAGAATATCATCAGCCAATAATTTTACTAAAGATCAAGAACAGATTATTATTAGTTTATCTAATAAGATGCTTGATAAAAGACTACGGCCTGCACCTCATTTTAATCAATTTTTACTATCTCTTTCTTCTTTAAAGAATGATCCTGTTAATGATTTAAAAATTGATAATTGGCTTTCTATAACCTCAGTAGTTATTGAAGATTTCTCAACCAAGAAATTATTAATGTTTTTTTATTTTTCTATTGACCTATTAGATAATAATATCCTTAGATCTACTAAAACCACAACATGGAAAGCATCTTCGAGTGAATATTTATTTCAAATTGATGATAATGGGCCATATATTGCTTTTTCAAATTTTTCTGATTTTACATGTCACTCAAATGGTAATAACTTATCTGTTTTTGGAACTAATGGAAATTATTTTCCATTTATTAATAAATGGGTTGGTCATGGTGGTTCAATGAATTGGACTCATAAGGGTATGAGTGCTGATTCTGTTTATGTAAATCTAAAAAAATATAATATTGATACTCGAACTACATCTATTAAAGCAGATTCTGTTTCTTTCTTTAATAAGTATATGTTTGAAAAACCAATGCTTGGTATTTTTAGTGATAAAATAACCAAAGGTAAACAGGGGGATAATTATCCAAAGTTTGTTTCTTATTCTAAGGATTTAATTATAAAAGATATTTATCCAAATGTTGATTATAAAGGAGGTTATAAGTTACAAGGAAACGATTTCATTGCTGATGGTGGTAAATATGCTGAAGCTAAAATTGTTTTTAATAATAATGGTAAAGTTTTATTTGTTGCTAATGCAAATAAGTTTCTTTTAGGAGGTGATAAAATTATATCTAAGCAAGTAGGGATCAAGATATATTTTGATAATGATTCCTTGTATCACTCAAACCTAAAATTTTCATATAATAATCTAAATAGAAAGTTAAAATTATCAAAGAATGGAAGATCAATATCTCCAATGTTAAATACTTATCATAAATTAAATATGGAGTTTGAATTGTTAGAATGGGAGATCGATGAGAATATCATAACCTTTGGTTCTTTACCTGGAACTTCTCAATCTCAAGTGAATTTTGAATCTGTAGATATGTATCTTGAAAGTAGATTTGATGCGTTACAGGGAATTGATGCTATTCATCCATTAATTTTAATTGAGAAATATGTAAATGAGAAGGAAGAGGATCAGTTTTTTGTTGAGGATTTTGCTCGTTATACTAAGTTTCCTTTAGTTCAAATCCAACATTATTTAATGGATCTAGCTAATAAAGGTTTTATTTTTTATGATTTTGGAGAAGAACGTATAACAGTATTACCTAGCTTATCAAGATATGTACTAGCCAAATCAAAGCAAGGAGACTATGATGTAATACAATTTAATTCTAAGGTTAGTGGTAATTCTCTTGTTATTGTAAATGCAGTATTAAATATTGAGTCTAAGGATTTAATAATTAGAGGTATTGATCAAATTGCTGTTAGTGATTCTCAAAAAGTAGCATTCTACCCTAGAGGAGGTGAGGTGAAGATCTTAAAGAATAGAGATTTTATATTTAATGGTAGAATATTTGCTGGAAATGGACGAGTTAATTTATATGGCAGCGATTTTCAATTCAAATATGATGATTTTAAGGTTAATCTTAAACAAATAGATTCTGTTCAGTTATCAGTTCCCTTAAAACCACTTCAATTGGATTTTTATGATAATCCATTATTAACAAGAATTAAAACAGTTATTGAAGCTGTTACTGGTGAATTAATTATTGATCATCCATCAAATAAATCAGGATTAAGAAAAGATAGCTTTCCACAATTCCCAATTTTTAAGAGTTTTAATGATTCATATGTTTATTATGATAATCCTAAAATCTTTGATGGTGTATATCAAAGAGATCAATTTTCATTCCATTTAGAACCATTTGAGATTGATAGTTTAGAGAATTATAATGGAAATGGATTGTGGTTTGCAGGAACATTTAAATCATCAGATATTTTTCCAGTTTTTAATGATACTCTTCGTTTACAGTATGACTATTCTTTAGGATTTTCTAGGAAAACCCCTTTAGGTGGATTTTCAATATATAAAGATAAAGCAAGATATCATAATGATATTATATTAGGAAATACTGGATTAAGAGGTATTGGTAAGCTGGAATATTTATCTTCTACAATTCATTCTCAGGATATTATTTTCTATCCAGATTCTACAAGTTTATTGTCTGATGCATTAACTATTGATGAAGTAAGTAAAGGGATTGAATTTCCTCAAGTTTTAAATACTAAGGCTTATTGTCATTATAAGCCATATTTAGATAAATTAAACATTTATCAAACAAATGATGTTTTTAGCTTGTATGCAGGTAAATCAAGTCTAGAAGGAAATATCTTATTGCAACCTATAGGTTTAACAGGTAATGGTATTATGAAACTAGATTTAGCTGAAATATCTTCAGATTTCTTTTCTTTTAATTCAAATTGGTTTAAATCTGATACTGCAAATTTAAATGTTTTTGATAATACAAAAGCTTTAGCTTTTAGTGCTCAGAATCTTAGAGCAAATATTGATATTTTAGATAGGGAAGGTGTCTTTTACTCTAATGGAGTCGGATCGTATGTAAATTTTCCAGCAAGTGAATATATATGTTTTATTGATAAATTAAGATGGGAAATGGACAAGGAACAATTAACCTTAGGAGAAGAGGATGGTTCTCAGTCCTTTGGATCACGATTTGTTTCTTTAAACAGTAATCAAGATTCATTATCTTTTGTTGCTAAAAATGCTGATTATAGTCTTAAGGATTATATCATTAACGCATATGGAGTCGATAGTCTGAATATAGCAGATGCTATTATCTATCCTGATTCAGGTATTTTAACAGTTGAACGGAATGCTAATATTAGACCCTTATCAAATGCTAATATTATAGTAGATGCATTAACAAGGTATCATTCTTTTTCTAATTCTACAGTAAATATTAATGGTGCTAATAATTATTCTGGCTCTGGTAATTATGTATATATAGATGCATTAAATAATCAACAGGATATTTATTTCTCTGATATAGCAGTAAATGATGATACAATAACTATTGCTACTGGCTTAGTTGATGATGTTAAATCATTTAAAATTGGCGAGCGATATAATTTCAAGGGAGAAGTGCAATTGTTGGGTGATCGTAAGAATTTAACCTTTAATGGTTTCTTTAAAATCAATCATAGTTGTTTAGCCTTCTCAAAAGAATGGATTAAATTTTCATCTGAAATTAATTCTTCTAAAATATCATTTAATATTAATGATAATCTATATAACGATAAAGATGATAAGCTATCTTCAGGAATATATATGAGTAAAGATTCATCATTTTATTATTCTACATTCTTAAGTCCAAAGAAAAGAGGAATTGATTATGAAGTTTTTAGCTCTAGCTCAACTGTATATTATAGTGATAAGAATTCTTCTTTTATTGTTGGTGGCTTAGATTCTGCTTCTAATTATTTAATACTAGATGATAAGACATGTGCAACATATGGATCTGGTGATATTGATTTAGATCTTAATCTTGGAAGAATAGAAACTAAGGTTGTTGGTGATATTTCAAATACTAGTAAGGATAATTTAACTTTTAATGGTTTCTTAATGTTAGATTTTGATTTTTCAAAAGAAGCTATGGAAATTATGGCTCAAGATATTTTTTCTGCACCTGGAGATGAAATATTTGAGTATAATAAAAGTTATGAAAATAATTTATTAAGAATTGTAGGTAATGATGTAAAGGATGAATTGATGATTGATCTAGAGATGCATGATGCATTTGAAAAATTACCTAATTCGATGAATCATTCTCTTTCTTTTACTGATATTAGTTTAAAATGGGATAATAAGAATAAATCATTTATTTCAGAGAATAATATTGGTGTAGGTAGTATTAATAATACACAAATAAATGGCATTTTAGAAGGTCATGTTTTAATTGAGAAAGGTAGGAATTCTGATATATTAACGATATATCTCCAAACTGAATTTTATGACGAATATTATTTTGTTTATAAAAATGGTTTAATGCGAGCTATTTCTACAAATCCTGAATTTAATTTGGCAATATCAGATTTGAAAGACACAAAAAGAAAATCTGAATCAATTAAAGGTCAGGTTCCTTATAGGTATATGCTTGCTAATGAAGATGCTCCTGAAAAATTTCTAAAAAAAATTAAAAAGAAATTTTAATTCTTAAATTGCAAATATTTTTATGATTGATCAAGAATACATATACTTTCTTATAATACTTGCTTATTTAACAGGTGCTTTTCCATCGGCAGTATTAATTGGAAAAATATTTTTTAAAACAGATGTTAGAGAGTTTGGAAGTGGAAATGCTGGAGCTACTAATACTTTTAGAGTATTAGGTAAAAAAGCAGGTATCCCAGTTTTAATTTTAGATATCTTTAAAGGATGGTTGGTGGTTAAGTATGTTTTTCTTATTAATCCTCCTTCACAAAATATAGATTTAGAATTTGAGCATCAATTAGTTTTTGGTATTGCTGCAGTAATAGGTCATCTATTTCCTATTTACACAGGATTTAGAGGTGGTAAAGGTATAGCAACTTTACTTGGTATATTAATTGGCATTCAACCATATGCTGCCTTATTATCATTTATTGTTTTCTTATTTGTTTTTATATTTTCAAGATATATTTCATTAGCATCAATTATATCTTCAATAACTTTTCCAATAATTATTTATTTTTTATCAGATTCAAGTGATGTATCATTAATTATATTTTCTATTTTTGTTCCATTACTCGCTCTAATTACTCATCAAAAGAATATTGAAAGATTATTAAGAGGTGAGGAGATAAAAGTAAAATTTAAATAACCTTCTATTATGTCTTTAAACTATAACAAACCAAACAAGATTCATAAAAAGAGTATAGCTCATAAGACACTATATCTAATTGATGATAGCTTTAATACTTTTGATCACGTTATTGATTGTTTAGTTGCAATATGCGACCATTCTTCTCTTCAAGCAGAACAATGTGCTCTACTTACTCATTATAATGGAAGATGTGATATCTTACGTGGAGAAATTTCAGAACTAAAGCCATTTCAAGAAGATCTTGAATTATATGGTTTAAATGTTCAAATCATATAATTAGATTACATTATTATAAAACTATTAGGCTCTGTAGCTTAACTGGATAGAGCACCTGACTACGGATCAGGAGGTTAGGGGTTCGAATCCCTTCAGAGTCACACTAAACCCTGTATTGATTATGGGGTTTTTTCATTATATATCTTATAGTATTATTTTTGTTTTGATTGAATGTGTAGATTTTTTGGTTATTCTATAATTAAATTTTTATTTTATAATCTTAATAATTGCTGATTTATTTAATTCAAGTTGAGTAAGTATTGGATACTTTTTTTTTCTATCAATTAATTCAACTCTACTAGTATTTGGTGAAGATTTTCCAATACTTGTTGCTCTTATATTTATTATATTATTGCCTTTTAAGAGTTTGTATCTGATTTTTTTTGGTTTGTTTTTAGTTTCATAATTATCTAAAATTAGATTGCCATTTACTGAAAGATTTATTTTATCACCATCTTCTTGATTGCTGTCCCAAACTTTAAGAATTAGAAATTTTGAGATCCAATTTATCTTAAAATCATCTCCATCTTTAATTATTTGAGTCTTAACTATACTTGATATGTCTTCATTATTGACTATTTCTCTTTCTTTATATTTTTCAATTTTCTTTTCAATTTTCTTTATTTTTCTATTTATAAAGGATTTTTCAATTAACATAATCTTTCCCTCTGCACATTTTGAGCTATCTAAAAAATTTCCAGTGAAATTCCCTTCAAGCCTCTTTTTATTAAGCATTTTCTTTAGAGTAAGATTCATCCTTATATAACAAAAACTATTTAAAGGTGCTTCAGATTTTGTTGTTATTATCTGTGTCTCTTGGAGTTGAAATGTCTTGTCTTTTTTAAAATACAAACCCTGCACTTCACTCTTTGTTTCATCTTCTGTATTTTGATTTGTTATTGAATATCCAAATACATTTCCATCTTTTTCAGTTAATTCCAAACTAAAACTAATTGGTTGATTGTTCTTTAATTGTAGTATTCCTGTATAGTGGTGTTTCTTGATTTGTCCAAAACAAAAAGTATTACAGAGAATAAGTAGAATTAATATTTTAAATTTCATTGTAATTAAGTTTATTGAAATTTCCAGAACTCATCATTAGTAGGTTTTTATTTTCAAGATTAATAGTTTTAAGATGATCCTTTAGTTTTTTTGAATCGCTAAAAACTAAAAGATTTTTTTTATCAAATGATTTCTTTATTTGATCTTCAGTAATTAGATCTAATTCTTTATGCTTAATTGCTGTCTCACTAAAATATACTATTGCCATATCAGCCTCTTTCATACATCCATTATACTGCTCTAAGAATTTAATATTTAAGCTGCTATATGTGTGTAATTCCATACATGCCACTAGTTCTCTATTTTTAAACTGATATTTCATAGCTTTAATTGTTGCTTTTAATTTTGATGGAGAATGTGCAAAATCTTTATATATAGCTGAATTTTTACTTTCTTTTATTAGTTCAAGTCTATTAGAGGCTCCTTTAAAAGATTGTATTTCATCTAAGAATTTTTCTTCTTTGATTCCTAATTCTTTGCATACTAATTTTGCAGCATTTAGATTTTGTAGATTATGATCTCCAAATATTTTAAGTGGCTTATTATTTATGTATGTAGTACCATCTATTATTTTATGATTGGGAGTTTTATATCCTATCATCTTGCATTTACTTTTTTCATTTGTTAACTTTTTAAGTTCATCATCCTCTTTACAATATATTAGTGTTTCAGTAATCATATTTTTAAAAATTCTAAATTGATCGATATAATTTTCAAAAGTTGGGAATACATTTATATGATCCCAGGCAATACCACTTAAAACGCCTATATGTGGTTTATAAAGATGAAATTTTGGTCTTCTATCAATTGGTGAGGATAGGTATTCATCTCCTTCTAAGATAATAATTGGAGCATTTTTAGTTAGTTTTACCATAACATCAAAACCCTTTAGTTGTGCTCCTACCATATAATCACAAACAATATTTAAATTTTGTAGTACATGTAAGATCATTGCAGTAATTGAAGTTTTTCCATGGCTTCCTCCAACTACAACTCTTTTCTTTGTTTTACTTTGTTCATATATATATTCTGGATATGAGTATATCTTTAAACCTAATTCCTTAGCTCTTATTAACTCCGGATTATCATCCTTAGCATGCATTCCTATAATAATTGCATCAATATCTTTGGTTATTACATTTTTGTTCCAGCCCATTTTTTTAGGAAGAAGTTGTTCTTTTTCTAATCTACTTTTTGATGGTTCAAAAATTTGGTCATCCGAACCTGTTACATGATATCTTTTATAATGTAAAGCTAGAGCTAAATTATGCATTGCACTTCCTCCTATTGCAATTAAGTGTATTCTCATTCTATAAATATATTTATACTTTAAATGTATCATATAATTCAACTTTATTACTTTTGATTGATTAAAATTTACTAACATGAAATTGTATACAATAGATACTGGATATTTTAAATTAGATGGTGGCGCAATGTTTGGTGTAGTTCCAAAAGTTTTGTGGAGTAGAACAAATCCTGCTGATGCTAAGAACCTTTGTCCTTGGGCTATGAGATCATTACTAATTGAAGAGGGTAATAGGTTAATTCTAGTTGATAATGGGATTGGCGATAAGCAGGATGATAAGTTTCTACGGCATTATTATTTACATGGTGATGTTAATCTTAATTTATCTCTAAAGAGTCATGGTTTTTCTCCTGATGATATTACAGATGTCTTTTTGACGCACCTTCATTTTGATCATTGTGGTGGTAGTGTTAAATGGAATAATGATAGATCAGCTTTTGAAATGGCATTTAAGAATGCCAAGTATTGGAGTAATAAGAAACATTGGGATCATGCTTTAAATGCTAATTATAGAGAGAAGTCTTCATTTTTAAAAGATAATATTATTCCTATTAAAGAAAGTGGTCATTTAAATTTTATTGAAAGAGAAGGTAAATATTTAGATTTTATGAGTGTTCTTTTTGTTGATGGCCATACTGAATCTCAGATGATTCCTCAAATTCAATATAAAGATAAGAACATCGTTTTTGCTGCCGATTTATTACCTAGTACTGGTCATATTCCATTGGCATATGTGATGGGTTATGATACTCAACCTCTTAAAACATTGGATGAGAAAGCAGTTTTTCTATCAGAAGCTGCAGATAATAAGTCTATCATCTTCCTGCAACATGATAATTACAATGAGTGCTGTACAGTGAAACAATCACCAAAAGGAGTTGTTCTTGATGAAGTGTTTAAATTATCTGAAATTTTATAGGTTAAAAATATTTTTATAAAATAGCAATGTATAAGTGATATCTCTTATTTAAGATCCCTCTATATATATTCAATACCTATCCATAATATAATTATTTTTGTATTTAAATAAATAAAATATATGTCAGAAGATAAAAAAGTTATTTTTTCAATGGTTGGGGTTTCAAAATCCTATAATAATAATAATAAACAAGTTTTAAAAGATATTTATTTGTCTTTTTTTTATGGAGCTAAAATTGGTATTATTGGTTTAAATGGTTCTGGAAAATCAACATTGTTAAAGATTATTGCTGGTATTGATAAATCTTTTCAGGGTGATGTACATTTCTCTGAGGGATATAATATTGAATATCTTGAACAAGAGCCAAAATTAGATGAGACAAAAACAGTGATAGAAATTGTTAAAGAAGGTATGCAGGAATCTGTAGATGTTTTAGCTGAGTATAATGCTATTAATGATAAATTTGGTCTTCCAGAATATTATGAAGATAATAATAAGATGGAGCAGTTAATGAAGAAACAAGGAGAGTTACAAGATAAAATTGAAGCTCTTGGTGCTTGGGATCTGGATACTAAACTAAATATTGCTATGGATGCACTGAGGTGTCCAGAAGCAGATGCTAGTATATCAGTTTTATCTGGTGGTGAAAGAAGGCGTGTTGCTTTATGTAGATTATTGTTAAAGGAACCTGAAATATTACTTTTAGACGAGCCTACCAATCATTTAGATGCAGAGTCTGTTATGTGGTTAGAACAACATCTTTCTAAATATAAGGGTACCGTTATTGCTATTACCCACGATAGATACTTTCTCGATAATGTTGCTGGTTGGATTTTAGAGCTTGATAGAGGAGAGGGAATTCCATGGAAGGGAAATTATTCTTCATGGTTAGAACAAAAATCAAATAGATTAGCTAAAGAAGAGAAAACTGAAAGCAAGAGAAGAAAAACTCTAGAGAGAGAACTTGAATGGGTAAGAATGTCTCCAAAGGGTAGAAGAACTAAATCTAAAGCAAGACTTAATAATTATGAGCAATTACTTCAAGATAATTCAAGAGAAAAAGAAGAGAAAATAGAACTTTATATACCACCAGGTCCTAGACTTGGAAATAATGTTATTGATGCGATTAATGTTTCTAAAAGCTTTGATCAAAAGTTACTATATGATAATTTAGAATTTAAATTACCTCCAGCAGGTATAGTTGGTATTGTTGGGCCAAATGGTGCAGGAAAAACTACATTGTTTAGAATGATAATGGATCAAGAAAAGGTAGATAGTGGATCTTTTACTGTTGGTGAAACTGTTAAAATTGCATATGTTGATCAGCAACATGTTGAGATTGATTTAAATAAAACAATTTGGGAGCAAATAACTAATGGTCAAGAACAAATTAATATTGGAGGTAAACTTATGAATTCTAGAGCTTATGTTGCAAAATTTAATTTTAATGGTTCTGATCAAAATAAGAAAGTTGGAGTATTATCTGGTGGTGAAAGAAATAGATTACATCTCGCTCTCACTCTTAGAAAAGAAGCTAATGTGTTACTTCTAGATGAGCCAACTAATGATCTGGATGTTAATACTTTAAGAGCGCTAGAAGAGGGTCTTAGTAACTTTGCTGGTTGTGCAGTAATTATTTCTCATGATCGATGGTTCTTAGATAGAGTTTGTACTCATATTTTAGCATTTGAAGGAAATTCTAGTGTATATTATTTTGAAGGTGGTTATTCAGATTATGAAGAAAATAGAAAGAAAAGATTAGGGGATATTTCCCCAACTAGAATTCGCTATAAGAAACTAAAGCATTAATTTTATTTTGGTACTAATTTTATAAAAATTATTGCTATTAAACTAAAAATTATATTTGGAATCCATACTGCAATTACTGGAAGTAAATTACCATTTGTTGCAAATGTTGTAGAGACCTGCATAAATAATATATAACTAAAGCTAATAATTAAACCAATACTAAGAGGTATCCCTGAACCTCCTCTAATTTTTCTGGACCCTATAGCTACAGCTATTATTGTTAAAATAATTGATGAGAAGGGGTTTGCTATTCTTTTATGTTTTTCAATTTTATGGAAAGTAATTTGGGCCGTCCCTTTTATCTCCTCTTTTTTAATAAATTGATTTAGTTCCTTCATTCCCATTGTTTCAACTAAACTTGTATTCTTTGAAAAATCAGTAGGTTTTAAGTTTAGTAATGTGTCTATTTGTTTTCCTTTTATAATATCTTCGTTTTTATCATTATATATTCGAATAAAATAATCTTTAATTTTCCATTTATTATTTATTGTATCAAACTGAATATAATTAGCACTAAGTTTTGATTTTAGTGTATTATCTTTAAAATTTTCTAGAGTAAACTTATATCCAATATCCTTTGATTTATTATAACTTTCTAAATATATATACTGATCTTTTTTGATCTGCATATGTATGTTTTTGACTCTTTTTTGTTGTTTTTTTCTAATATATTTATTTTCAAAATCTATTTTCCCCTTATTAGTATGTGGAATAATAAAGTTTCCTAATACAAATGACATCATTGATAGTATAACTGCTGAAATAATGAATGGTCTTAGTAATCTTGAAAAGCTCATTCCACTATTTAGGATAGCTATTATTTCACTATTATTTGCCATCTTAGAAGTAAAATATATTACTGATATGAATATAAATAATGGACTAAAAAGGTTAGTGAAATATGGAATAAAATTTAAATAGTATTTAAATATTATTTCTTTTATAGCAACATCATTTCTAAGAAAATCATCAATTTTTTCAGAAACATCAAAAATTATAACTATCAATAAAATGAGTGATATAGTAAAAAAGAATGTACTCAAAAATTTTTTTATAATGTACCAATCAATTTTTTTCATTATAATCTAATATCAATTTTTCTCACCATTTTGTTTTTCCAATTAGTAAAATTCCCAGTGGATAAGTGAAACCTACTTTCTTCCATTAACCACATATAGAATCTTATATTGTGAAGGGTTGCAATTTGTTTTCCTAATAGTTCATTATTTGTAAATAAATGTCTTAAATATGCTTTAGAGTATGTTTGATCTACATATGATGTTCCATTAGGATCAATTTTAGAATGATCATCTTTCCATTTATTATTTCTGATATTTATTGTTCCTTCTGAAGTAAATAGCATACCATTTCTTGCATTTCTAGTTGGCATCACACAATCAAACATATCTATTCCTAATGCAATGTTTTCAAGAAGATTGGATGGTGTTCCTACCCCCATTAGGTATCTTGGTTTTTCCTCTGGTAAAATGCTACTTACTATTTCTGTCATTTCATACATTAAATCATGTGGTTCTCCTACAGATAAACCACCAATGGCATATCCATCTTGTTCAAAGCTAATTATTTTTTCAGCTGATTGTCTTCTTAAATCCTTATAAATACTTCCTTGTACAATTGGAAAAAAAGATTGTTTGTAATTATATTTTTCTTCTGTAAGATTAAATCTCTCACAACATCTTTTTAACCATCGATGGGTCATATGCATGGATTTTTTTGCATATTCATATTCACATGGATATGGAGTACATTCATCAAAAGCCATAATTATATCTGCTCCAATTATTCTTTGTATATCAATCGCATATTCTGGAGTAAAAAAATGTTTAGATCCATCTATATGAGATTGAAATTCTACTCCTTTTTCTGTTATTTTTCTATTGTTTGAAAGAGAATATACTTGATATCCACCACTATCAGTTAGCATCGGTTTTTCCCAGCCAATAAATTTATGTAATCCGCCAGCATTTTGTATTATATCTAGGCCTGGTCTTAAGTATAGATGATATGTATTTCCTAATATAATTTGTGCTTTAGTATCATCTTTCAGCTCATGCTGGTGGACTCCTTTAACACTTCCAGATGTTCCAACAGGCATAAATATTGGAGTTTCTATTGTACCATGTTCAGTTTGAATTTCTCCTAATCTGGCTTTAGATTTAGGATCTTTTTGCCTTAAAATAAATTTCATATTAACAAAAGTAATCTAATTTGACATTTGCTCATATTGAAATAGTATAAAACTAGTTTGATATTCTTATTTTTGTATTAGTAATTACTGATGCTATCGCTTCATTTTTTGAAGAGGAAAGTCCGGACACCAAAGAGTAACATAGCGGATAACATCCGTCCAGTGCAAACTGAGGACAAGTGCAACAGAAAGAATGTACAGTTAGGCTGTAGTGAAATCATGTAAACTCTATGTGGTGCAATGCCATGTATACCAGGATTAAAGGATTGCTCGTCTTTTCTTGGGGGGTAGGCAGCTCGATATAAAAGGCAACTTTTATACTAGATAAATGATAGCACCTTTTTAAGGAACAGAATCCGGCTTATGTGTAATTACTATTTTAAGCCGACACTTAGGTGTCGGCTTTTTTTATATTTGTTTTATGAATAAGATTTTTATTTTATTTTTATTTTTATCTAGCTTCATATTAAAAGCTCAAGATACCTTAATACCGGTAGTTTTTTTAGATGATGTAGTTATCTCTGAAGAAAATAATGGTTTTACAGTAAACGATTTTATTGGATATGTTAAAATGGATACAACTTTTTATCAAGGCTTTAAACATCTAAGATATTATCAACATAGTTATTCTAGTGAATTAAATATCTATAATAGAAAAAATAATAAAATTGGAAGTTTAATTAGATTCGGAACTCATTTCTCAGATTTTAAAAACGCTTGGATAGTGGATGATTCAATCTATTTTGATGGAAAAATTTACAAAAGAAATGGTGATTATAAATTCTATACCCTTGAAGCATTTGATGAAGTTTTTTTTCCTAAGGATACAATTAGGGTATCTCTGGAGATTAATAAAAATGAGAATAGTGATGAGAGTCAGAATATGCGTGATGCAAAGACTATAGGGTTTTCAATTGGAACAGATAATGTTAAACAATCAAAGGGAGGCGCAAAGAAAAAGCTTGCAATATTTGATATTGATATGCAGAAATATTATGATTATATTATTAGTGACACTCTCTATAATGGTATTGAATGCTATGTCTTTACAGTTAAGGTAAAGGATAATTTAGAAAAAAATCAAATTGAAAAGGCTTTGATTCGTAAAGTGCTTTCTTATTTTGATAAATCAAATTTCAATGTTATATATAGAGAGTATCAATTTATTTATAGTAATTGGTTTATTAATTTAGATATGGATGTAGTAGTTCATTTTGATTATATAAATAGTATTCATGTTCCTACTGATATACTATATAAAGGATTTTGGAAAGTATTATTTTTTAAAAAAGAACGTACAGATTTTAGATTAAAATTACATGATTATATAATAGAATAATTGGTGTTTTAATCTAATTAAAATAATTATAAAAATATTTTGTAGTAAAGAAAAACACATTAACTTTGTATTTCAAATAGTTAAAAAATAAAGATATGCCAAAAAGAACATTTCAACCTTCTAATAGGAAGAGAAAAAATAAACATGGCTTTATGGACCGTATGTCATCTGCTGATGGTCAAAAGGTAATTTCAAGAAGAAGATCTAAGGGTAGAACTAGATTAACTGTTTCTGATGAAATGGGTCATAAATAATATTGATCAAAAAATTAAAATATAAGTGTTGCGTTTGCAACACTTTTTTTTTGGTTTTTTTATAAAATTATAAATTACTTTAAGTATTTCAATGAACAAAAAATGTAAATTCGCAACAATCAAATTAATATAATGCCAAAAAATAATTCAATAAAATCAGTTTTAATTATTGGTAGTGGACCAATAGTAATTGGACAAGCCTGTGAATTTGACTACTCTGGATCTCAAGCGGCACGTTCCTTAAGAGAAGAGGGTATAGAAGTATCTCTTATTAATTCAAATCCAGCAACTATTATGACTGATAAAGTTGTTGCTGATCATGTATACTTAAAACCTTTAACTACTAAGTCAATAGTAGAAATATTAGAAGAAAGAAAAATTGACGCTGTCCTACCAACTATGGGAGGTCAGACAGCATTAAATTTATGTATAGATGTTGATGAAAAAGGTATATGGAAAAAATATAATGTAGATATAATTGGTGTTGATATTGAAGCGATTCATATTACAGAAGATAGAGAACAATTTAGGAAATTGATGAAGAAAATTGATATTCCTGTAGCGCCTGCTAAGATTGCTACTTCTTTTTTACAAGGAAAAGAGATTGCTCAAGAACTTGGATTCCCTTTAGTTATTAGACCATCTTTTACTTTAGGAGGAACTGGTGCTGCTTTTGTTCATACAAGAAAAGAATTTGAAGATTTATTATCTAAAGGATTACATGCTTCTCCTATACATGAAGTGCTTATTGATAAGGCTGTAATAGGATGGAAAGAATATGAGCTTGAACTTTTACGTGATGATAATGATAATGTTATAATTATATGTAATATTGAAAATCTTGATCCTATGGGTATCCATACTGGAGATTCAATCACTATTGCTCCAGCTATGACACTATCTGACACAACATATCAGAAGATGAGAAGTTTAGCTATTAAAATGATGCGTTCAATTGGTGAATTTGCTGGAGGTTGTAATGTACAGTTTGCTGTAAGCCCTGATGAGAATGAAGATATTATTGCAATTGAAATTAATCCTAGAGTTTCTAGATCATCTGCTTTAGCATCAAAAGCGACTGGTTATCCAATTGCAAAGATAGCTTCTAAATTAGCAATCGGATATACTCTAGATGAGTTAGATAATCAGATTACTAAAAATACTTCTGCATGTTTTGAACCTACTTTAGATTATGTTGTTATTAAAATCCCAAGATGGAATTTTGATAAATTTAAAGGTTCTGATACTACATTAGGTTTACAAATGAAATCTGTAGGAGAGGTAATGGCTATTGGACGTTCTTTTCAAGAAGCATTACAGAAAGGATGTCAATCATTAGAAATTGGAAGAAATGGTTTAGGGGCAGATGGAAAAGAGATGACAAATCAAGATGAAATTCTACATAAATTAAAATTTGCAAGTAGTGATAGGATTTTTAGAGTTTATGATGCATTTAGAATTGGAATACCTCTTCAGAGAATCCATGATATTACAAGAATTGATTTTTGGTTTTTACGACAAATTGAAGAACTAGTTGTTTTAGAGAATGAAGTTAAAAAATATTCACTTAATACAATTTCTGCTGATCTACTATTAGAAGTAAAGATGAAGGGGTATGCTGATCGTCAAATAGCTCATTTACTTAATTGTCTTGAAAGTGAAGTGTTTAATCATAGAAAACTATTAAATATTAATAGAGTATATAAATTAGTTGATACTTGTGCTGCAGAATTTACTGCACAAACTCCTTATTATTACTCTACTTTTGAGATGGATAAGGAAGTTAATGGTAAAAGATTTTCAGAAAATGAAAGTATATCATCATCTAAAGAAAAGATAATTGTTTTAGGCTCTGGTCCTAATAGAATTGGGCAGGGAATTGAATTTGACTATTCTTGTGTACATGGCGTTCTAGCTGCAAAAGAGTGTGGCTATGAAACAATAATGATTAATTGTAACCCAGAAACAGTATCTACAGATTTTGATACTGCAGATAAGTTATATTTTGAACCTGTTTTTTGGGAATATATCTATGATATTATTCTTCATGAAAAACCTGTTGGTGTTATTGTTCAGTTGGGAGGTCAAACTGCCTTAAAGTTAGCAGAGAAGTTAGAACGTTATGATATTAAAATAATGGGAACTTCTTATAATGCGTTAGATGTTGCTGAAGATAGAGGGAGATTCTCAGAATTGTTATTAAAAAATAATATTCCATTTCCAAAGTTTGCTGTTGCTCAGACTGCCGAAGAAGCTATAAATATCTCTAAAGATTTAGACTTTCCTATTTTAGTTAGACCTTCATATGTTCTTGGAGGTCAAGGAATGAAAATAGTTATTAATGAAGATGAATTGGAACATCATATTATTAATTTGTTAAAAGATATACCTGGAAATAAAGTTTTACTTGATCATTATTTAGATAATGCTATTGAAGCTGAAGCAGATGCTATTTGTGATGGAGAAAATGTTTATATTATTGGAATTATGGAACATATTGAACCGTGTGGAATCCATTCTGGAGACTCATATGCTGTTTTACCTACTTTTGATTTAAGTGATAACGTTCGTCAGCAGATGATAGATATAACTAATAAGATTGCTGTTGCTTTAGAAACTGTTGGACTTATAAATATTCAGTTTGCAATAAAAGATGAGGTTGTTTATGTTATTGAAGCTAATCCAAGAGCTTCTAGAACAGTTCCCTTTATTTCTAAGGCCTATGATGAACCTTATGTTAAATATGCCTCTAAAGTCATGCTAGGACAAAATAAAGTGACTGATTTTGAGTTTAACCCTAAGAAAAAGGGATATGCAATTAAAGTACCGGTATTTTCATTTAATAAATTCCCTAATGTTAATAAGGAACTTGGCCCTGAAATGAAATCAACTGGAGAGAGTATATATTTTATTGATGATTTAATGGATGACTATTTTTTAAAGGTTTATTCTGAAAGGAATTTATATTTAAGTAAGTAATATGAGATATTTAGCAATTGTTTTTTTATGTTATATTCTTTTTAGGTTTATCTTCAAAATTCTTGCTCCCATTTTATTATCTATATTTATTAAGAAATCATCTCAGCGTTTTGAGCAAAATTTTAATCAAAAGCAATCAAATCAAAGGGAGAAAGAAGGGAATGTTTCTATTGATAAAAATATATCATCAGCTTCTAATAAAAAATCAGATAATGTTGGTGATTATGTAGATTTTGAAGAGATAAATGACTAAATAAAATATTATGAATTTTAAAAATGCTAAACCACATATTCTTGTTCTTATAGTTTTTGTAGCTATATCATTTATTTATTTCTCTCCACTTTTGGAAAGGAAGGTCATAGAGACGGATGACATCAAAACTTATAAGGGAATGTCTAGAGAAATAAAAGACCATAGAACAGAAACTGGAGAGGAAGCACTATGGACTAATTCGATGTTTTCTGGTATGCCAGCTTATCAGATATCTGTAAAGTATAAAAATAACCTTATTCAATATGTTGATAAGATATTAAGTCTTGGTTTTCCTCGTCCTGCAAAATATTTATTTTTATATCTTCTTGGTTTTTATCTCTTGCTGTTATCTTTAAAGATTGATTATAGAATAGCATTAGTTGGTTCAATTGCTTTTGCATTTTCTTCATATTTCTTCATTATTATTGAAGTTGGTCATATGAGTAAGGCCCACGCAATTGCATATTTTCCAATGGTTGTAGCCTCAGTATTATATACTTTTCGGGGGCGAGTTTTATTAGGTGGTGCTCTTACTGCATTAACTGTAGCTTTAGAGCTCTATACAAATCATTTTCAGATAACTTATTATCTTGTACTACTTTTATTAATAATTGGTTTATTTCAATTTTACAAGGATTTTAAGAATAAAAATTTACTATCTTTTTTTAAACGTTCTGCAGTTTTAATTTTGGCTGCTCTACTTGCTGCTGGAACTTCATTTACAAGATTATCAACAACTGTAGAGTATGGAAAAGAGAGTACTAGAAGTAAATCAGAATTAACTAACGATCAAGAAAACAAATCAGATGGTCTAGATAAAAATTATATAACTGCATGGAGTTATGGCATTGCAGAAACTTTCACTTTATTAATTCCTAGTTTTTATGGAGGTCCATCAGAAGCTTCTGTTTCAAAGGATACTGAATCATATAAGATTGTTGGAAATCGAAAAATTCCAAATACAAAAAAATTATATCGTGATCATATTCCAATGTATTTTGGTGATCAACCTTCAGTAGGTGGTCCAACTTATGCAGGTTCTATTATTATATTTCTTTTTGTATTGGCTTTGTTGTTTGTGAAATCTGAAATGAGAATATGGTTATTGATAGCAACTATTATGTCATTAATGCTTGCTTGGGGAAAGAATTTTATGTTTTTAACTGATTTTTTCATTGATTATTTCCCTGCTTATAACAAGTTTAGAGCTGTTTCTATGACTCTTATTATTGCTGAATTTACTATACCATTATTAGCTTTTATAGGATTAAATAAGTTTCTCATATCTAATGAATTACAAAATGAAAAGAAGAAAAAATTAAAATTATCTTTTTATATTGTTGGTGGCGTAGCATTATTTTTTGCATTATTTTCTGGAGTTTTTGATTTTGTCGGGCCAAAAGATGGTGAGGGTAGTTTTTTTGAAGCTATACAATTAGATAGAGCAGCTTTGTTTTTCAATGATTCATGGCGATCTTTTATCTTTATTGCATTAACCTTTGGTATTTTGCTTTTATATCTTAACAATAAGTTAAAAACCAATTATGTTATTTTAATTATTGGATTTCTAGTTCTAATAGATATGTGGACAGTTAATAAGCGCTATTTAAATGATGATGATTTTGAAAAAAAATCTAAAGTTGAAAATCCTTATAAACTAACTCCAGCAGATAAATTTATTTTAAAAGATAAGGATCCACATTTTAGAGTTTTTAATCAATCAGTAAATACATTTAATGATGCTAGCACATCATATTTTCATAGCTCTATTGGAGGGTATCATGCTGCCAAATTAAAAAGATATAAGGAGTTAATAGATTTTCATATTTCTAATGTTAATATGAAAGTTCTAAATATGCTTAATGCTAAATATCATATAAAAGATGGGAAACCTGAGTTACAATCTTCAGCTTTAGGGAATGCTTGGTTTGTTAATAATATCAAGATTGTTAAAGATGCTGATCAAGAGATTGCTGCATTAAGTAATTTTGATCCAATTAATACTGCGATTGTAGATGTTAGATTCAGTAATTACCTTATTAATAATCTTGATAATTCATCATCAGATATTACATTAAAAAAATATAAGCCTAATTATTTACAGTATTCATCGAACTCAGTAAATGATGGTATTGTTATATTTTCTGAGATTTATTACAAGGATGGATGGAATGCTTATATTGATGGAAAGAAAACTGATTATTTTAGAGCTAATTATGTTCTTAGAGCTTTACAGGTTCCTTCTGGAACTCATAAGATTGAATTTAAGTTTGAACCCTCAGTTTATTCAACTGGAGAAAATATTTCTCTAGCTTCTTCTTTAATTTTATTTTTCTTATTGTTTTTTGTTTCTTACAAGGAATTTTATAAAAAATGAAAAAAGTTTTAGTTATAACTTATTACTGGCCCCCAATGGGTGGTGGTGGTGTCCAAAGATGGTTAAAAACTAGTAAGTATCTAAGAGATTATAATTGGGATCCTATAATTTTTACAGCAAAGGACCCTGAGTTATCAATGAGTGATGAAAGCCTAGAGGATGATATTCCAGAAGATTTAGAAGTTCTAAGGGCACCAATTTGGGAGCCTTTTAAATTATATAGGCTATTAACTGGAAGAAAACAAGAAAAAGTTAATCCTGGTTTCCTTAAGAAATCTGATAAAAAAAGTATTTTTGAAGGAATTGCTTTATGGATAAGAGGGAATCTTTTTATCCCCGATGCTAAGAGATTTTGGTATAGACCAGCTATTAGAACATTATCAAAATATCTGAAAAACAATCAGATTGATGCTATAGTTTCTACTGGACCCCCCCATACAACTCACCTTATTGCAATGTATATTTCAAAGAAATTTAGTGTTCCTTGGCTTGCTGATTTTAGGGACCCATGGACAAAAATTGATTTCTATCATAAATTAAAGCTCTCATCAAGAGCAAATAAACTACATAAGAACCTTGAATTAAAGGTATTAATGAATGCTGATGCTATAACGACAGTAAGTGAATCTTGGGCAAATGATTTTTTTAAAATATCAGATAGAAAACCATTAGTTATAAATAATGGATACGACCCTGCAGATTTTATCGATAAATCTTCAAATAAGTTAGATACTAATTTTTCTATAACTCATGCCGGATCAATGAATGCTGATAGGAATCCAAGTATTTTTTGGGAAGCACTATGTTTTCTAATAAAAGAAGAAAAGGACTTTAAAAATAATTTAAGTATTAGATTAATTGGTCCTGTAGATATTTCTGTTGTTAAATCAATAGAAGAAAATGATTTGAATGATTATGTGACATATATTGATAATTTAAACCATAATAAGGTTATTGATAATTTAGTATCATCTCAATTACTTTTTCTTCCACTAAATAATAGTCCTAATGTTAATGGTATTATACCTGGAAAAACATATGAATATATTGCAGCTCAGAGGCCAATTTTATGTATTGGTGATATTAATGGAGATACATCAAAGATTCTACATAAAACAAATGCTGGTTCTGTTATCGGATTTGATGATATAAATCTTATTAAACAAGAGATTTTAAGGTTTTATAATTTATATAAGCTTAAAAAATTAAATGTTGATTCAGATAATTATAAGATTTATAGTAGAAAAGAATTAGCTTCTAAATTTGCTAATATATTTGATGAAATTTGTAAATAATATATGGGAATAGTTAGAAAACAAAGTACAAAAAACTTAATTTATCTTTATATAGGTTTGATGTTTGGCGCAACATCAGTTGTAATTCTATATCCTAATGTATTTAATGAAAACCCTCAAAATTTAGGATTGTTACAGATTATTATTGCTTATGCTACCGTTATCTCAACATTTTCTTATTTAGGATCTCCTAAGGTTCTATTAAGATTTTTTCCTCTGATTGAAAATAAAAACAAATTAATATCACTTGTCTTTTATATTTCCACATTTGGCTTTTTATTATTTGGACTAATTTTTTTCTTTTTTAAAGATTTTATTTTTGCATTTATTGAAGCACCTCAATTATTAATTAATAATTATTATTTAGTTTTTTTTATGATTATTTATTTATCATACTATGAAATACTATTTAATCTCTCAAGATCTATATTAAACGCTACTTTTCCTCTTTTTCTGAGTGAAATTTTTAGAAAAGGTACTTCTATAATTTTATTATTACTTCTTTGGGCTAATTTTATATCTTTTAATAATTTTTTAATTCTTTATATCTCTCAATATCTTTTAATGTCAATTCTATTATTTTTTAATATTAGAAAATCATTCAAATTTAGTTTAGTATATAATTTCTCAGGCTTAAATATTGGGGAAATCTTTAAGTATGGGCTCTTTGTTTTAGTTGGAGGTGCCTCAGCAATGCTTGTTTCCAAGTTAGATATGATGATGATAGCTAAATTTTTGTCTTTAGAGGATGTTGCTTTCTATACTATTGCCTTCTATATGGGTAATGTAATAGGTGTGCCAGCTAGAGCTATTGGCTCTATTTCAGCTCCTTTGATAGCAATTTCATTAAAGGAAAATGATATTCTTAAAATAAGTAATTTATATTCGAAATCTTCGTTAAATCAACTAATTATAGGTAGTTTATTATTTTTATTAGTTTGGTTAAATATTGATGATCTTTTTATGTTACTTCCTGAAAAATTTCAGGGTGGTAAAGTTGTAGTTTTATTTATTGGTTTATCTCAGCTTTTTAATATTTCTACTGGAGTTAATGGTCTTATTATAACAAATTCTAAATTTTATTCTTTTGATTTATATGCTAATATTTTCCTGTTATTTTTTACGCTCTTTACTAATTATATTTTTATTCCTGAGTCAAGTCCACTTTATGATTATGGTATTTATGGTATAGATGGTGCTGCCTTTGCTACATCGCTATCTATTCTCCTGTTTAATCTTATTAAAATGATCTTTGTCTATCTAAAACTAAAAATTCAACCTTTCTCACTTCAAACAATTTACACCATAATTTTGGCATTTTTAATATTTTTTATTGTTTCAATATTTAATTTTGAATTTCATAATATTATAAATATATTGATTCGAACTTTTTGTGTTCTTATACTTTATATATTATGTATATATAATTTTAATATTTCTAAAGATTTAAAAAATCTTATGAAAGATTTTATAAGCTATAAGTAACCTAAGTGACGCATATTGTCACCGCAAATTTTTAATATGATATTGTAATTTTCTTTACCAAAAAAAGATAACATATCTTCATTCTTGTTTTTTCCTTTTGATTGAAATTGCTTATTTAGCAAATGATTTATCTCATTGAATTCATTTAGTTCTAATTTTTTAGCCAGCTTCTTAATACAATCTAATTTGTTATTAATGAAATCCTCATATTTTATAAGAATTATATTGTCATTATCTTCTTTATATATATTAAATAGAATATTCCATCTGTATGCTAGATTCTCTATATAATTATTGTTTTCTTGACCAATCCATGAGTTATCAAACACTAATTTCCATGAATGGAATATTTTATTCTTATCATTATTATTTAATGACAAGTGGTTTCCCATAATGTTTAATCGATCTAATATACTTCTGATATTATCTATTGGGTTCCTTACAATAAAAACAAATTTTGATGTAGGATAATATTTTTTTAATTCATTGTAAAAAACGGTTAGGTGAGGTTCCTTAATTATCTCTGCAGAGAAATCTAGTTTATTTAAATTAATAAATTGTTTTGTTGATATTTTTTCTTTTTTCCAATTTAAAAAATTCTTATATCTAAATCCACTATAGAAAAGATCAATTGAAGATTTTTTATTTGATAATTCACCTAATAATGAAGCTATTACTGTAGTACCAGATTTCTGATTTCCAAGTATAAATTTTGGGTTCTTATTTATTTGAGTATTTACTGATTTAATAATATATAATAGTGCTTTAATAGTAAAACCAATATCTCTTGAGATTGGTTTTAATGGTTTTGGTAATATTTTATTTATAAATCCCATTATTTATTAAAACAAATTTACAACTATATATTATTATATTTTAAATAAATTTGTGGTAATGAATAAGCCTAATTTAATTTTTATTTATCCCAAAAAGTTCACTTTTATAAGAACAGAAATAAAATTACTTGAAGAAGGTTATAATCTTAAGATTTATGATTTAAATTGGGAAAATAAAACTGCACTACCATTAAATCTTTTTAAACAGTTGTTTTTTTTAATTAGGTATATTTTTTTTACTAAATCTGTTTTAATATCATTTGGTGGTTATTGGTCATTGTTGCCAGCTATATTTGGTAAAATATTTAATAAAAAAGTATTTATTGTTGTTCATGGTACTGATTGTGTTGATTTTTCTCAGATAGATTATGGTAATCTTAGATTACCAAGGATGCGATTTTTTATTAAATATACTTATAAACTTGTTGATACTATTTTACCTGTTAGTGATTCATTAATATTTACAGAAAATTCATATTATAATGATGAAAAATTATTATTTGGATATAATCATCATTTTAAAAAAATTAAGACGAAACACCATGTTATCCATAATGGAATTAATACTAATGATTGGTGTCGTAATCATGATATCAATAGAAATAAAAAATCTTTTATTACTGTCTTATCTAAAGGACAGTTTATTAGAAAAGGGGGTGAGTTAATTGTTCAGCTAGCTAAGAGACTTCCCAATTATGAATTTAATTTTGCTGGTATTGATAATTCAGATATTCCAGAAGATCTACCTAATATAAAATGTTTAGGTTATGTAACTCCAGATCAGTTACAAGATTTATATAGTAAAACACAATTTTATTTTCAGTTATCTTTATTTGAAGGTTTTGGAGTGGCAATATGCGAAGCAATGTTATGTGAATGCATACCTATTGTTTCAAATGTTAATTTTTTACCAGGAATTATTGGTGATAGTGGTTTTATTCTTAAAAAACGAAATGTAGATATGCTTGATAAATTAGTTAATATTGCATTTAATTCTAGTTATGATGATTTAGAGAAAAAAGCTAGGGCTAGAGTTGTAGATAATTTTTCTTATCATAAAAGAAAAGATAATTTGTTAAATTTTTTAAATAGTCAATGAAGAATATTTTTCATATAGGTTATCATAAAACTGCTTCTACTTGGTTTCAGAAAAGATTTTATCCTTTTGTTAAAAATATAAGTAATGTAGATAGAGATGATATTAAACGTCATTTTTACTTTAGAGAACCTGTTAGCTTTTCAATTAATAATGATTTAGTTTTTTGTGATGAAGAACTTTCTGGAAATATCCATAATGCTGGTCTTTCTGGTTTTATACAGAATAATATTGCAAATGAAATATCACAATTTAGTAATCCTAAGGTTATTATCTTTATAAGAAATCAGTATGATATTATTATTTCTTCTTATTTACAATATATTAAAGAGGGTGGTACCTATTCTTTAAGGAAATACTTATATCACAATGATTTTAAGAGGCCACATAGAAGCCCTTTATTTTCATTTAATCATTTTGATTATAATACAATTATAGAAACTTATATAGATCTTATTGGAAAAGAGAATATATATGTATACCTATATGAAGATTTTATTAAAGATCAGAAGAATTTTATTCTAGAATTTAATAAAGATCACAACTTTGATATTGATACCAGTTTAATAGATTTTTCAAAGAATAATTTCTCTTATTCTTATTTGTCTTATTACATGGCAAGGATTTTTAATAGGTTTACTAGAAAAGATGTCTTATATAAGCATTATCTCTTTCATATTCCATTATTCTATGAATATTCAAGAGAGGTTTATAGTAGAATTAGATTATTAGAAATTAATAAATCTAGTTTCTTAAATACTAAATTGAGATCTGAAATTAAATCTTTTTATGCTGACTCTAATAACTTATTAAAAAAGAATCTTTCTTTAGATATTGATAAGTATAATTATCCCACTTGATTATATTACCTTATTTATTCCAATAAGCCATCTCATTTGTATGAATTCATTATCATTTGCAGGTGTTCTATTTAAAAATAAAGGAAGGTCTAATCTTATTACTAGTGGCTTAACATTTGTGGGGTTAAATCTTAATGTAGTTTCAAATCCTATTCCTGCATCTATTCTAAGATCTGAAAAAATATCATTCAAATTATCTCTATTTATTTTTTCATTAGTAATGGTACCAGCATCAGCAAATAAATATGAGTTTATCTTATTACTCCATAAATATGGCAAATAGTTAGAAAAATCTAATTCAGTATTTATAGCACAGCCGCTAATACCATTGTAGTTGTAATAGATAATTTCATTTAATCCTTCCGGAGCTAAATATCCTGAATATCCTCTAAGGTTTAATCCGCCACTTGAATGAAAATGATTGGTATTCGAACCATATCCGGTATATTCATTTGGAATTATTCCATTAGATCTAGTAAAATCATTATTCATAAGTTCTTCATTATTTGCACCAGCTAAATGAAGTTTGCTTTCTTTTGCCCAGTTTTCTCCAGATCCAATTTGTATATATACTCTTGTATTAAGTTTTAATCTATTAATATTAGTTTTATTAATACTTGTTAAACATAATTTGTTATAACTGTAATCAGATCCTATTGTAGAGTTGTTAGATGTAATATTAACTACACCAGATCCATTATTGTATTTATATTTATGTTCTATACTTAAATCAATTCGATTATTAAGTTTATTAATATCCCAGAGCTCAGGATAGAGTATATAGTTAGTGCTTTTAGTTCTATATAAAGAAAGGAATTGAATTTTAAGTTTTGTTTTCTTATTTAATGTCGATTTAGATAATGATAAATTATTCTTGTATAATCCTGAAATAAATTGACTATTAGCATAGATTTCTGAATTATTACTAATCTTATCAAGATTTGTTTTGTAATTTAATCTATATGAGTATAAATCATAATTTTCTGGATTTGAGATATTTTTATCTTGTAAGACAGCAGTATTTAACCATAATTTCAAATTAAATAGATGATGATGATTTAGATATCCACCTTTTAAACTAAAACCTAACTTTAGCCCATCATATGAGTTCCACCAGATATTTGGTCTATATTTTATTTCATAATTTCTCCAATCTGGTGTCTGATATAGATTATGATCATATTCATATGTTTTTTTAAATTTTGAACTATTATCTGGCATATAAGTATCGCCTAATCTTGTTGTAGGGTCAATAATAACTTCTTTAATACCTGAAGGAATATCTATATTAACTTCATATTTAGGATTTAGTTTATCCCATCCATGCCATTTTGGTAATATTTTAGCATCTGTCTTTTTAATAAACCAGTTATTAGGGATATGATAATCATAGCTTTTAGAGTCATTTGCAATAATCCTAAAATCTATTGGCATTTGCATTCTTGCTTTTCTTTTAAATATAATTCTATTATCATCTTTTATTTTCTTAACCTTAACAGAGTAGTCGATTCTTTTATCAGAATCTAACCATTGATCAAAAAACCAATTAAGATCAACCTTTGTATATTGAATTATAGCATTTCTAAAATCTTCATTATAGGGATGTGCTATCTTCCATGTCTCAAAATAATATTTCATTGCATCTAAGAATAGTTCATCACCAAGTACATATTGCAGGTTATATAGCATGGTTGCTGTCTTATAGTATACTTGTCTATATCCTCCACCGTGTCCTAATGCACCATTAAAACAATCGGAATGTGTAGATATAATAGGATCTTCACTTCTAGTTGCCGACTCTATGTATGCATTATAAACTTCAGAATCAATTGCTTTTGTTGGTTTATGAAATTTCTTTCTATATTTATTTTTAGGTATATCTTCCACAACATTTTCTCCATCAATTTTTATCATTGCCCAAGCTGTTAAAAATTCTGTAAAGCCTTCATCAAGAAGAGCTCTATAGGTTTCATTATTACCAACTTGTCCAAAAAACCAGTTATGACCAATTTCATGAGCTAAAAGATCTCTATATCCAGGATCTACACCACTATCTAAAGTAAGCATAGGGTATTCCATTCCATCATTAGCATCAGCAACTATCATTTTATGATATGTATACATTCCAAAATCTTCTGAAAATACTCGAATACATTCTGAGGAGAAATCAGCAGCATTCTGCCATTTACTTGCATGAGGTTCCTGGACTAAAGAATAACACACTTTATCTTTCCACCAGGATTCTCCAATTCTATATGTTGGATCAGCAGTAAAGGCAAAATCATGAACATTTTCAGCATGATATTTCCATGTTTTTCTTTCATTCTCTTTGTATTCAATAATAGTTGATGGATATGAATTAAAAGGTTTGTCCTTAAAATTTTTGATGTCTAGCTTCTTTCTTAATTCTGCAGGAAGTACTTCATCTCTATTTAGTAGAAATCCAGTAGCTCCAACAATAAAATTGGATGAAAATGTTAATTCTACATCGAATGCTCCAAAATTTCCGTAAAATTCTTTTCCAAGATGCTGATCTGTAGTCCAACCAAATTTAGCGTCATATACAGAAATTCTAGGATACCAATGTACACCATTGTAGTGTTTATTTCCCCATGAATTATATGTTGCCATTCTTCTTCTTACCTCACCATTATCAAAGTAGGTTTGGAAGTTTATATCAAATGTAATATTTTCATTAGGAAATAATGTTTCTGGTAGGTATACTTTAAGAATAGTATTATCTAATTCTGTTTTAATATTTTCTCCATTAATAGTAATACTGTTAATTATTGTTCCTAGTTTTTTAGATTCATATTTTCCATACTTTGGGTTATTTCCATTACTTTTTTGTAATTTATCTAGATAAGAATCAGGCTGAAAGGCATTTTGATAAAGATGAAAATAAACAAAACTTAAGGAATCTGGAGAATTGTTCCAATAGATTAATTTTTCTGTTCCTTTTATAATATCTGAATTTTCATCAATTTCAGCTTTTATGTTGTAATAAACATCTTGTTGCCAATATGCTTGATGAGGCATCTTATTTTTCCAGTAATTAGGGTTGTCTAAGTTTCTATATGTATTTGGTGTATTTAGTGGATCATAAGCTTCTTGAGAAATACTATTTGTTGTTAAAAAAATTAATGATATGAGAATATAATGTTTCATGATTTATTTTTTATTTTTTATTTGTTCTTTAGCATTTAATATACTTGCATTGAGTTCAAAACCTGTTAAAAGAATTATTGCATTAAAATACATCCATATTAAGATGATCATTAATGTTCCAATTGACCCATAGATCTTATTATATTGAGAAAAGTTATTAATATAATAACTAAATAGTATTGAGGTTAAAATGATAAATATAGTTGCTAGAATAGCACCTGCAGAAAAAACCTTTAATTTGCTTTTAATTGCTGGTCCTAAATTGAAGATTGTTGTAATACCTAGAAATAACATTATTATTAGGATTATCCATTTTGCACTATTTAAAATAAAGACCTCATTTGAGCTAATAACTTGATATTCTATTAGATAGTTTATAGTGGTTTTACCAAAAATAATTAATAGAATAGTGACAAATAGAAGAGCGGATAAAATCAGTGTTAAAATTATAGATAAGATTTGGTGTTTTATTATTGATTTGCTTTCACGAATATGATATGATGCATTCAATGCCTGAATAAGAGAACTCATTCCATTTGTAGAAAAATATAATGCTAGTAAAAAACCTACTGATAATAACCCTCCTCTATGGTTATTAATAATATCTTGTAATGTTTCAAAAGTTACTGCATTTGTTGATGGCGGTAGTATATTAGATAATATTTCCATTAAGGTGTCTTGAAATCCATCTATTGGGATATATGGTATAAGAGTAAAGAAAACAATTATTGATGGAAAGAAAGCAAGGAAAAAATTAAATGCAAGTGATGAAGCTCTAGTTGTTATAGCGCCTTCCTGTAATCCTTTTATAAAAAAAACTGTAACATCATAAATGCTTAATCCTGCAAAACCAAATGGTTTTATTTTCTTAAATATTCTTATAATAAATAGATCTTTCATATTGCTTTCAAGCTAAGATCAAAATTCTTTATTGTATGTGTTAATGATCCTAATGATATATAGTCAACACCACATTTTGCATATTCTAGGATATTATCTTCTGTTATACCACCTGATGATTCTATTTCAAATTTATTTTTTATAATTCTCACAGCTTCTTTTGTATCTTTAAAATTAAAATTATCAAGTAATATTCTTTTAATTCCACCTTCTTTTAATACTTCATTTACTTCATGGATATTTCTCGTTTCAACGATAACATCTAACTTAAGATTATTATTAATTAGATAATTTTTTGTTTTTTGTATTGCATTAGTTATGCCATTTGAAAAATCAATATGATTATCCTTTATCATAATCATATCATATAGTCCGTATCTGTGGTTATATCCTCCTCCTATTTTTACTGCCCATTTTTGTATCATGCGATTTAGAGGAGTTGTTTTTCTTGTATCTAAAATTTTGGTTGATGTTGTAGAAATTAAATTACATATATGTCTTGTTTTACTGGCAATAGCACTCATTTCTTGCATGCAGTTAAGTACTAGCCTTTCTGCTAATAGTATAGATCGCGAATTACCTTTTACAATTAATGCTATATCTCCTTTTTTTACAGTATCTCCATCATTTAAAAATGTTTTTATTTTTAGACTTTTATCAACATAGCCAAATATTAAGATCGCTAACTTTATACCAGCTATAATTCCATCCTCTTTTATAATTAATTGAGCTGAGTTTATAACATTTATATCAATACATGCTAATGATGTATGATCACCATCTTTAAGATCTTCATTTAAGGATTCTTTAATAAATTTTTTAAGTTCTTTATCTATCATTAAAAGCAAATTATTAATATTGTCAAAAATACAAAATAATGAAGATTTTATTGTTATCAGTAGGCAAGACCTCTAATGATTATATTAAAGATGAATTTTTATCATACTCAAAGAGATTATCTCATTATATTGATTTTAAATCAATAGAGGTTTCTAGTATTAATAACACTAAAAACTTAAGTACATATGAATTAAAAAGAAAAGAAGGAAAATCAATTATTAAAATTCTTTTATCTAATGATCATGTTGTTTTATTGGATGAGAAGGGAGTTAATCTTAATTCGATTGATTTTTCAAAAAAAATACAGAAGTATATGCTGCATAGTTATAAAAGGATTGTTTTTATTATAGGAGGTCCTTTTGGCTTTTCTGATGAAATATATGATTTATGTAATGATACGTTATCTTTATCAAAAATGACTTTTTCACACCAAATGGTTAGATTGTTTTTTATAGAACAAATATATAGAGCATTTACAATAATTAATAATGAGAAATATCATCATCAATAAATGAAAATAGTTTTTGCTACCAATAACTTAAATAAACTTGAGGAGATTAGAAATCTTGTTCCAGAAAATATAAAGATTATAGGCTTAAATGATATTCAATGTATAGAAGAACTTCCAGAAACTCAACTAACATTAGAAGGAAATGCATTACAAAAAGCAAATTATATTTATTCTAAATATGGTTTTAACTGTTTTGCAGATGATACAGGATTAGAAATTGATGCTTTAGGTGGTGAGCCAGGTGTTTTTTCTGCTAGATATGCGGGTGAAGCATGTAAGGCAGAAGATAATATGAGAAAGATACTTGTTAAGTTAAAAGGAGAGGAGGTTAGAAGTGCAAAATTTAGAACTGTTATAGCGCTTATTATTAATGGTAAAGAAACTTTATTTGAGGGAAAGTGTAATGGTAGCATTACAAAAATAATGAATGGAGCAGAAGGTTTTGGATACGATCCTATTTTTAGACCTTTTGGTTATGATTTAACTTTTGCTGAAATGACTAAAGCTGAGAAAGGAGCTATTAGTCATAGGGGTAAGGCTGTGAAAAAATTGATATTATTTATAGCATCTACAGATTAGATTCAAGCAATCCTCTGATTTCTTCAGAAGAAGGTCTGGGCGCATTAGTTGAAATTATATTTCCTTCAGCAGAAAAAAGCATGAATCTTGGAATACCAAAAATAGCGTAGTCTTTTGTAATTTTACTCCAGCCATCTGCCCATAATTGTGTTCCACCTAACTCTTTTTCTTTAATCATTTTTAGCCAAGCATCTTTATCTGTATCTACCGAAATAGAAAGGAATGTGATATTCTGTTCGTGATATTCTTCTTCTAATTTTTGTAAAGATGGGATTTCTGCTTTGCATGGTCCACACCAAGTTGCCCATATATCTATATAAATTAAATTATCTTTAAAGCTTGCAAGCGAAAATTCATTTCCATCCTTGTCAGGATAAGTAAAATCAATAGCAGCCTCGCCTTCTTGTGGCATATTATCAATTGCTATTTTTCTTTCTAACCAGCTATTAGTAGTTTTTGTGATTTGTTCTTTTTCCTTTACTATAAGTTCTTTATCTGTTACTTTATTTAGTAATGATTGAAAGGCTGCAGCATATTGTTCTACCATTTTATTAAAATCTGTACTATTTAGTGAGTCAAGAGCAGTATAAAAATTAAAATCTCTGGATATGTTTCTTGTTTTCCATATATAAGTTTTTGCTTCCTCTGAATACTCAGCTACCTCCTTTTGTCTTCCAATAAGATAAACAATATCTTTATCAATACTAATAATTTCATTATTGATAAATGTACTGTCAGTGATGTCACCAAATTCGTTAACAACAGAAGTTTTATAGCTATCTAGATAGGCTTTATATTCTTCAGCACTACTCATATAATACACTTCACCAAAGGGGTCGTTTCCTTCTTCTAAAAGATATTTTTTTGCTAGATAAGAAGAAGATGAACTTCCTTTATATTCAATAGTTTCATCAAAAAGTTCAGTGTCAATTGTAAGATTTATTTTGTCACCTGGATAAATATACATAGCAGAACCTTCAGGTCCATGTTCAAATCTTATATAAGTAGCTGAATCTAAATCAAAAGAGATAGTGAAAGTTCCGTTTGCATTTGCAGTAGTAGAGTAAGAAGTGTCTTGATTACTAAAAGCTACTGATTCCCCTATTGGGTTGGTGATCTTACCTGTTATTGTAACTTGATTTGGATCTGTGTTTGTATTCATTGCAAGATAGATTCCTGCTATGATTATTAGTACAATAGTTAGAATTTCTTTTGGTTTCATTTTATTTAGTTTGAGATATTAATTTCTTTTGGTATAAATTTACTTACATCACCGCCATTTTTAATTATGTCTCGAATAAGGGATGATGATATATGAGATAATTCAGGAGGTGTTATAATAAAGATGGTCTCAATACTTGAATCAAGATCATTGTTCATCTGGGCAATATCTTTCTCAAATTTAAAATCATGAGAATCTCTTAATCCTCTTAGAATAAAATTTGCGCCTTCTTTTTTACAAAAATCTATTGTTAATCCTTCATATTTTTTTACTTCAATTTTTTCATTATTAGCATAAACTGAATCTATCCACTGCATTCGTTCCTGTATAGAAAAGTATTGGTTCTTTTTTGAGTTTACACCAACTGAGATTATAATTTTATCAAAAAGAGGTAGAGCTTTTTCAACTACTGATTGATGTCCAATCGAAAAAGGAGAGAATGAGCCAGGAAAGACTGCAACTTTTGACATTTTTATTAATTTATTCCAAATGTAGAGAATTAAAATAAGAAAATACTAAAATGAACTGTTCCGTATTTTCTGAGCTCAATATTTTCACCTTCAAAGCTTGTGTTTTTATCATGCTCAATGATTAAACACCCATTCTCTTTGATTAGTTTTTTTTCAATAATTAAGTTTTTCAGTTTTTGATAGTTTAAAAAGTTATATGGTGGATCTGCAAATATAATATCAAATTTATCTTGTGTTGTTCGAACAAATATGAGTGAATCAGACTGAATCGTTTTAATATTAAATTGATATTCGTTACTAACTTTTTCAATAAAATTAATGCATTGTATATTTTTATCAATACTAGTTATTGATGTTGAATATCTAGATGAAAATTCAAAGCTAATATTGCCGGTTCCACTAAATAAATCAAGTATCTTTTTATCATTTAGATCATATCTATTTTCTAGAATATTAAAGAGTGCTTCTTTAGCACGGTCTGTTGTAGGTCTTACTGGTAAATTCTTTGGCGCATTTATTCTTCGTCCTTTATAAAATCCAGATATTATACGCATAAATGTTGACGGTAAAGGATAGAAAAGCAGTGTTCTTCGATATTATTAAATTCATTGCTACAATTTATATCTTTTAATTTATTTCCATAATCAATATTTCTGATATATTCATGTAGAAGTTGAAACTCGGGTTCACTTATATTACCATATACTTCTGTATTGATATTTTCTGTTGATAAATTTAATTCCTGTATACAAAATAGTGTGTAAAACAATAGGTCTTCTTTAGTTGTGAATGTAAATTTATTCTGAAACAGTAATTTTCCATTTTTTGCAATTAAGATATTTACAAAATTATCTTTGATATAAAGTATTATTTTTTCAGTATTATACTGCATTGATAATAAATAGTTAATTAGTATAGTACTTTGAGGTTTAATCTTAATGTCAGGGATAATATTATTGAGTGTTTGGTGTAATGATTTTGGTATTGAATATATATTTTTAATATTATTGCTTTTTATTCTATCTGTAAAAATGATTTCATCATTCTCATGATTTATTGAAAAAAGATTTTTTTTATCTTCCTCTTTATAGATCTTTTCAGGAACAAGGGTATTAGGGTAATTTGTTAGTGCAATTGATTTTGATTGAAAATCTCTAGCAATATAATTATCAGTAGTCAATAATGTTGTTAGTTCGTCTTGGTTGTTAAAGTTAGTGGAATATAAGAGATTACATCTTAGTTTCTTAGTATCTATTATGCAGTATGATAATGACTTTTGACTAAGTTCAATAGAAAGATGGTAGTTAATTATAAAATCATTATTAAATGATTTATCTACAATCATAAGATTAGAGTTATTCTCCCCAGTTTCCATTTAATGAAGCTTTACTCATCGAACCAACTTTTAGTAAGTTATTTAGATCGTAATTTTTGTTTTCAGCATCTAATCCAGTAAAGACATCACTATATTTTGATGAAATTTCAAAAACCTGAACTATAACTTTTCCTTCTTCTATTACATTAGCATCAATATTATAAGATTTATTAGTGTGAGGTATAGTTGATAATGAGTTAATATCTAAGGGGTATTTTTTATTTCTATTCTTAATATAATTTTCGTCAAATACAGATTCTTTAGCTGCAATAAAAAAGGTATCTCTCTTTATTATTCCTATTTCTAATGCCTTAGTATCTGAAATTTCATTTCCATCTATAAGCGTATCATTTTCTCCAACTGATTTAATAATCGTAATTGAATCATTTTCTAAAAAGTCTAGTAATGAATTAAAATTAGAAGCATATTCATTATTTTCTTTTTTATATGCAATCTGTAATGTTCTTAAGTCTTTCAGTTTCTGAACATTTTCTGAAATTCTCTCTTTTGCTTGCGTATTAAATTCAATCTCATTACTGATGCTCTTATATACATAAAAAGCAAGGATTATATTTAATGGAATTAGTATAAGAGTAATTATTTTAGCATTCATTTAAATATTTTTTTGTTATGCAAATTTACAATTTTTGATGAAAATATAAGAAATTGTTATTTCTTTGTATAAATATTTATTTTTTTATGTTAAGACTATTATCTCTTTTGATATTTAAATTAAATGGCTGGAAAGTAATTGATTTAGTTAAGTATCCGTCTAAATGTCTAGTTATTTCAGCTCCTCATACTTCAAATTGGGATTTTTTAATAGGTAGATGTTACGGCTATATTCAAAAAATTAGACCTAAATATTTAATTAAGAGTGAGTTGTTTTACCCAATACTTGGCTACTTAATAAAATTAAATGGAGGTATTCCAGTTTATAGAAATAAAAAAAATAATGTTGTTGATCAGATTGTAAGTCTTTATAATAGATCTGATAATTTAATATTAGGTATTGCTCCTGAAGGAACAAGGAAATATGTTTCTAAATGGAAAACTGGTTTTTATCACATTGCTTTAAAAGCTAATGTTCCAATTATGTTATGTAAGTTAGATTTTAAGAATAAAGAGATAGGTTTGTTTGATAAAATGATATTATCAGGAAATTTTGATAATGACATGAAATATATCGAGAATTCTTTTAGTAATATTTCTGGAAAAATACCGAAGAATTATAATTCAAAAATCTATTAAATTTTTTTAATAAAATGTTTAAAACATCTTTTGAAATAAGAATTGTTTTCTTCCAAAATCCAATCTAAAAACTATCTTTGTATTTCATAATTTTAATTTATTTATGCAAGGAAAAAATTATTTATCTACTATTGAGCAGGCACAAGGAATGGGACTGTTAAAAGATGAATTTAATAAAATAATAGAGATATTGGGGCGAACTCCTAATTTTTGTGAACTAAGTATTTTTGGAGTTATGTGGTCTGAACATTGTTCTTACAAGAATTCTATTTCTTGGTTAAAGAAACTACCAAAGGATGGTCCTCATATGTTAGTTGAAGCAGGAGAGGAAAATGCTGGCTTAGTTGATATAGGTGATGATCTTGCTTGTTGTTTTAAAATAGAATCACATAATCATCCATCTGCTTTAGAACCTTATCAAGGCGCTGCAACTGGAGTAGGAGGGATTAATAGAGATATATTTACTATGGGAGCTAGACCAATTGCCCAATTAAATTCATTGCGTTTTGGAAATCTTGATTTAGATAGAACAAAGTGGCTATTAAAAGGAGTCTCAAAAGGTATCGGTGATTATGGTAATGCTTTTGGTATTCCTATTGTTGGTGGTGAAGTTTTTTTTGATAATTGTTATAATACGAATCCTTTGGTTAATGCATTTTCAGCAGGCATTATGAAGAAAGGTGATATGATTTCTGCAACCTCTTCTGGAGTTGGAAATCCAATATTTATTGTTGGTTCTAGAACAGGTAAAGATGGTATTCATGGTGCTTCATTTGCTTCAAAAGATATTACAGAAGATTCAGCTAATGATTTACCTGCTGTTCAGGTTGGAGATCCTTTTCAAGAAAAATTACTTTTAGAAGCTACTCTAGAGCTTGCTAAGACAGATGCTGTTGTTGGAATGCAGGATATGGGAGCTGCTGGTATAACATGTTCTACAAACGAAATGAGTGCTGCTGGTAAGCATGGAATGATTATTAATTTAGATAAAGTACCAACAAGACAAGATAATATGAAAGATTGGGAAATTTTATTATCTGAATCTCAAGAACGTATGTTAGTTGTAGTTGAAAAGGGTAAAGAAAATATTGTTAATGATATTTTTGATAAGTGGGATTTGTCCTGTGAAGAAATTGGAGTTGTTACAAATGGTGATCGTGTTAAATATTATATGCGTGAAGAACTAGTTGCTGATGTTCCTTGTCATGATCTTGTTCTTGGTGGAGGGGCACCAGTTTATAATAGAGAATATAGTGAACCTGAATATTTTGAACGTTTTAAGAATTTTAGTATTGATCAGATTGCTGAGCCGGATGATTTAGTTGAAGTTGCTAGATTTTTAACAGCTCATCAAAATATTGCTTCAAAGAAATGGGTCTATGAACAATATGACTCAATGGTTGGAACAGTAAATATGTCTACTAATTTTCCAACTGATGCAGGAGTTATTAATATTAAAGGATCTAATAAGGCTTTAGCTATGACTGTAGATTGTAATGCTAGAATGGTAAATGCTAATCCTGAGGAAGGTTGTGCTATGGCTGTTGCTGAAGCTGCTAGAAATATTGTTTGTTCAGGTGGCAAGCCCTCTGCTATAACTAATTGTTTAAATTTTGGCAATCCATATAACCCTGAAGTATATTGGCAATTTGTTGGAGCAATTAAAGGTATGTCAAAAGCATGTATAAAGTTTAAAACTCCAGTAACAGGAGGTAATGTAAGTTTTTATAATCAATCTTCAGTTAATGGAATTGAGGTTCCTGTATTTCCAACTCCAACTATAGGTATGCTAGGTATTATTGAAGATAAGAAAAATATAACTACCCTAGCATTTAATCAACCAGGTTCTTTAATATATTTATTAGGAGAATCAAAAAATGATATAAGTTGCTCAGAGTATTTAGCATCTTATCATAAATATAACGAGTCAACAACGCCTGAATTTGATTTAGATGAAGAATATGAACTACAAAAATCAATTTCTAAATTAATTAAAAATAGACTTATTGATTCTGCTCATGACGTGGCTGATGGTGGTCTTTTCATTACGTTATTAGAAAGTTGTATGAATAAAAATTTAGGTTTTTCTATAAAATCTTCAGGTAGTATTAGAAAGGATGCTTTTCTTTTTGGCGAATCTCCATCTAGAGTTGTTGTATCTGCTGATATTAATAAAAAGAGTGATTTTGAAGATTATATGAGAAGTACTAAGACATTATTTACATTGCTTGGGAATACTACTGATGGTGAGCTTTTTGTTGACAATGATTATTATGGTAGTTCTTTAGAATATAAGAAAATCTACGATACTTCATTATCTAATAAGATGAATTAATTTTTTTAAAACCTAAGGATTAATTTTAAGTTTAGTTGTCTTCTTGTTAGATAATTTGGAACTGCATATTGTCTCCCCCCAACATCTGATACCCATAAATAAGATACAGTATTATTTATATCTAGCAGATTAAATACTTCAGCACTAATCCATGCTGAATTAATAACATTCAAGAATTTTATTTTTGATTTTTTGTTCTCTGATTTAAGAATAGCAGAAAAACCTATATCAACTCTTCTATAATCTGGTATTCTTAGAACATCTTCATATTTTTCAGATTTTGGAGGTCCAAATGGAAGCCCAGATCCATATATCATATTCAAATGCATTTTATAGTTTAGGTTATTTGGGATATAATCCTGAAAGAATAGGCTAAAATTTACTCTTTGATCTGTCGGTCGTGGTATATACCCTACTTCAACAGTATTTCCATCCTGATCAATGTATGTGTCTCCAATAATATCTTCTTCAGTTTTCATAATTGATAAACTGGCCCAACTTTCTACACCAGATACAAATTCTCCATTAATTTTCAAATCAATTCCTGTAGCATACCCATTTGAATTATTTTCAGCTAAATATTGTATTCTGACATTATCTACTTTATATGGTATTAAATTATCTAGTTTTTTATAATATACTTCTGTTATCCATTTGAATGGCCTTCCCCATTTATAGAATAAGTAATCTGAACCTAAAACATAATGAACAGATTTCTGTGAAGAGATATTTTTATTCAGTTCTCCATTTGGATATCTTAGTTCTTTATAAAATGGTGATTGGTAATATATTCCTGAGGCTAATCTAAATACAACATCTTTTTGCCAGTTTGGTGCATATGCTAATGATATTCTAGGAGAGACAAGCAATTCCTCATTATATGACCAATAGCTAGATCTTGTTCCAGCATTTAATGATAGATTATTCATGTCTTTAGAGTACTGAATATACCCTGATTGTCTACTGGACGAGATATTTATATTTGTTTTTAAGAGTTCATTTATATTTACTTCTTGATTATTATTTGAAGGTAGACCTATAGAATCTGTTGGATGAGGTAGTATAAATCCAGCTGAATCAATTAAGCTCCATTCATGTATTCTATCATCTATATCTTCTTGTTGAAATTGTATTCCCCAATCAATTGTTGTATTGTTATTATTGAAATTTCCTTTATGAGCCAAATTGATTACTCTTGCTTCTAATGAGTTTCTTGCATGGTTAATATATTTACCTACTCCTCTATCGAATGCAATATCTCCAAAATTATCTGAACCAAGATTATTATCTAGTTGATATAACCAATACTCTCCTAAAATATCAAAGTTTTCTTGTTCAAATGTTTTGAATGCTGAAGTTGTTAATTGCAATTGTAAATGAGTATTAGGATTATATTTAGTACTTAATGCACCGAAATATGTTTCATATCTATCTACCTCTTGTCCTTCAAAATATATAGTTAATCGTAATGCTTCATTAAATGTTCCAAAATCTGTATCTCTATTTTGAGGGATCATATTGTACTCATTCTTAGATATATTAGCCAAGAAACTGATATCCCAGTCAGTATCTAATTTATAGTTTAAGTATGTTTGTAAATCTGAGAATCTTGGTTTATATTCAGCTTCAGTATCTAAACTATTTAGTAGATATTGATTAGATTTATGTCTTATTCCAAATAAATAGCTTAGTCTCTTATTCTTATTAATGCCTTCAAAATGAGCAGAACCTCCAAGTAAACTTAGGCTAACAGAACCATTGGAGGATTTAGGTTTTTTATATTTTATATCAAGTACTGAAGACATTTTATCACCATACTTTGCTGCAAACCCACCTGCAGAGAATAAGATACTACCAACTAAATCAGGATTTACAAAACTTAAACCCTCTTGTTGCCCAGAGTGTATAAGAAAAGGTCTGTAAACTTCGATACCATTAACATAAACAAGATTTTCATCAAAATTACCGCCTCTAACTGAATACTGTGAGCTTAACTCATTTGCAGAGCTTACACCAGGTAATGTCTTTAATATTGATTCAATACCTCCATTGCTTCCAGGGATCACTTCAACATGTTTAGTTTTAATTCTGCTTAGGTTGCTTTTTCTACTTTTTTGATCTTTAACTATTATATCTTTTAGGATTATATTTGATTCTTGCAGAATAATATTTAGTGTATAGTTCTGTCCTTTTTTAAGCATAGGAATTCTAATTTTCTCTGTCTGATAACCAATAAAACTAAAAGCAATAACATGAGATCTATTTGCTTCAGTATCTATTTTATATTTACCACTAATATCAGATGTTACACCATTACTTTTATTAATAATAGATATATTAACGGAGCTTAAAAAATTATTATTTACATCTGTTATTATACCTTCTATAGTTTGTGCTTTGATTGCAGAAACTATAAATAATAAAAGATATGTTAAAATGATTTTTCTCATAAATAAACAAAAGTATGATATTAATACAATATTATAAACTCTAGTTTAGACAGTTTATTATAATTTATTGTTAAATGCTATTTTGCAGTCTTTTTATTTATAGATTTACTATAATTTAGATTTTGAAGATAACTCAGCATTTATATTATAAATTGCAATTCTATTTTAATCCATTACATATTAAAAATTATTATTTAAAATGAAAAGTATCCTTATTATATGTACTGGTAACTCATGTAGATCACAGATGGCTCATGGTTGGCTTTCACATCTTACTAATGATTTTTGTATATATAGTGCTGGAACCTATCCGGAACTAGTTAATAAGCATGCTATTAAGGTTATGTTAGAAGTTGGTATTGATATTTCTAAACATTCATCTAATCACTTGAATGAATATATAGATATAGATATTGATTTTGTATTAACAGTATGTGATAATGCAAATGAAAAATGCCCTATTTTCCCTAGTGCAACTTCTGTTATTCATAAAAGTTTTAAAGATCCAGCTGATGCTACTGGAACTTATTCGGAAATTATTAATCAGTATTCTAGTGTAAGAGATGAATTAAAGAATTATATTAAAGATACTTTCCTTGAAATAATATCATCTAATAAGTAAATTTTACTGAATAGTTAGTAGTGTTTCCTACCTTATCAGTGACTGTTAGAGAAAATGTATTACTACCTTTCTTAATTATGTTGTCAAACTCATATTTTAATAATTTTCTTTTGTGGTCATAGTCCATTAGTATCCATTGATTATTTAATATTGCAGTATATTTTTTGATACCACTTTCCTTATCTTCAATTGTGCATTTAATAGTTTTTTGATTTTTTAGTTTCTTTTCAGGATATATATTTACCCCTTTTATAATTGGCTCTAATGTATCAATTACTATAGCAAAATCTCCAAGCTCATTTGATTTTCCAGTAATATAATTATTTTGCCAATTACCTCCTATATAATTATATTTTTTATCTCTAACCTTAGCTATATAAGCTTTTTCTTTAAGTTCATTTGGAACTTTAGATTTGATTGATATGGTTGCTGACTTATGTAAAGGGACATAGTTATAGTGACATTGATGAATATTACCATATATTCCATTAATTGAATCTTTCTTTTTATAATTAAAATTAATTGTTTCGTATAATGATCTTTCTTTTAAGCTAATTCTAAAGTTTTCATCTTTAAATTCATTTTTCTTATTCCATGGGAAAAGTTTTGTTCTGTTTTCTGATTCTATGATATTATTTGTTTTTTTATTTTGCTTACTATTTTTCAATCTGATATTAAAAAATAGATTAGAAATATTGTTATATGAATCACCTACTTCTATTCTAACACTGTGTATGTTGTTATCAGGTAATTTGATAAATCCATTATCTATAATTTCTTTATAATTCTTTAATGAATTATTTGGTAGTTTAAAGCATTTATGAAATTTTCTCTTACTATTTTGTTTCTCTTTATAATCTATATGTGCATTTATATATTTGTTTTTGTTAAAATCTAACCTATCTAGTTTAAAAAAATAAATAAGAGTACTATCAATAAATACTTTTATAGAATTAACTCCATTTTTATTATATGCATCATTAGATTGGTCATATGTGTATATTCCTAATCCTGTCTTTTTATTTATATGTATTGTACTATCAATAATATAGTTTTGGTTGTTTTTTCTAACTTTATATATATTATCTCTCTTTATTGCATCTTCTATTGTGAATACTTTTAATTCTTTTATAATTGGAGATATAATATCTTGTACTTTAAATCCATAATCTAATGGGTTTAATGGTTGTTCTGTCTTTGTGTCTCTAATTTCAAAATGAAGATGAGCACCACCACTACTACCACTATTTCCTGATAATGCAATTATATCTCCTTGTTTTATATTTAGAGTGTTTTTCTCAGGATAAATATTTATCTCAAATGATTTTTTTCTGTAATGTTCTTTTCTAGTAATTGAGTCAATTTTCTCAGAGAATTCGCTTAAATGAGCATATACAGATGTTCTACCATCTTTATGGTTGATGTATATAGCTTTTCCATATCCATATGATGAAACTTTTATTCTAGCAATATAACCATCAGCAATTGCATATACTTTCTGGCCTTCAACTCCTTTAGTTTTAAGATCTATACCTGTATGGAAATGGTTGCTTCTTAGTTCTCCAAAATTTCCTGAAAGTAGTAGTCTAAAATCTAGTGGATTAATATAATCCTGAGCATATAATGTGTATTTTTCAGATGAAATAAATATTAGTAGTAATAGTAGTATTTTTCTCATTAAGTATCTTGTATATATAGTTTATTTTAAGGGAGAATGATTAAGAACAAAATTTTGTAATATAATAACTCAAAAATATTAAATTTGTGTTAATATATGTCAATGATCAATATAATATCTAGTCTAGAATTAAAAATTAATAAATTACTTTCTTCTTATAATAATCTGAAGATAGAAAATAATGATTTAAAAAATGAAAATTCTAAGATTTCATTGGAATTAGAAGAAAAATATATAGAGATAAATGCTTTAAATGATAAAATTAAAATTATGAGTATTTCAAAATCTGTTGATGTTTCTAATGATGATGTTAAAGAAACTAGACTTAAGATCAATGAATATATTAGAGAAGTAGATAAATGCATAGCACTATTAAATAATTAAATTATGGATAAACTATCAATTAAAATTAATATAGCAAATAGATTTTACCCAATGAAAATTGAAAGAAGTTTAGAAGAATCTATTAGAAATGCTGTTAAAAATATTGACTCTCGTTTAAAGTTTTATGAAGATAATTATGAGATTAAAGATAAACAAGATATATTAGCTATGTGTCTAATTGAATATGCATCTAAATTAGAAAAGTTAAATAGTAATAAGGTTATTAATGATGATGGTATTTCTGATAAATTAATTAAGTTAGACCAGTTACTATCTGATATTTAGTAAAAAGTTCTTTATATAATTATCCTGCATTAATTGATACTATTAAACTCAACACTAGAAGTAATTAGAGTTGTACTTAGTGTGTTAAAAACAGGCCTCACCATATTCTATTTATAGCTTTGGTTTTTTTAATTAAAGACAGTGGAAGTTTGCAATACGTTAGTCACTCTATCCATTTTAATATGGAGTTTAATTTGTATTTAGTGCAGGATTTTTTACAAAAAAAAAGGGAAGCATTTGCTTCCCTTTTTTTAGTTGATTAAAATTAATTATTCAATAATAATTTTTCTTTTAACAGACGAAAATTTTGTTTTGATGTCAACTACATAAACGCCTTTTGCTAAACCATTAGTATTTAGTTTAGTACTAGTAGCATTAACTATTTTACTAATAACTTTTTGACCAGAAAGATTATACACCTCAATATTATTTATCAATTCTGCATAACTGACAATATTAATATTGTCAGTAGCAGGATTTGGATAAATTTCAGTTGTTTTCTCAATAATTTCATTCATATTAGTTGTTGAACCACCTAAACCTAGAACTTCATACATTCTTGGATTTAAATATCCGTGAATAGTATCTAAATAAAGATTACCATTTGCTTCTGACATATTAGGTGCTCCTAATAATGAATTAGCAGCTCCGTATCCTGCTGGTGCACCATTTACTGCAGCAAACATAGCGTCATACATTGGTAAATCCCACCAGTCCCATGGAGAAGATTCATGATAAGGCATTTCTCCAAATGCATTTGGAGTTGTTGATGGATCTGGAGTATCAAAAACATATAGTCCATCATATACTAAACCATGTTGAGAATCCCAAGCACTATTATATGCATTAGACATTTGAGTTAATGTATCAGTTAGTCCTGCTTGATTAAATCCAGCATTATTATTCCATAGAGTATTGTAATGTGCAGCTGTACGAGAACCAACAACATCACTGATTACTAAATCTCCAGTTGTTGGAACAATTACTTGTCCTGAATCAATTGATGCAAATGGATCATTCTCACAGTGAAAAGATACTAAAGGAATTCCTGTATAATCTAACCATGATAAATCTGCTAATGTACCACCAAGATTAAAGGCCATATTTACATCATTACTATATGTTGGGTTATTAGGGATGTTCCATAATTCTGTCTGTCCAGTTGGAGAAGCAAAATCTGGTAGATAAGTTGTATCTGTACCATCTATATTTCCAAAGAATGGTGGAAATACAAATGGAGTAGGAGGTGAAGTAGTTAAATCCATAAACTTTGGTAGGTATAGCTCTGCTACAGTATCAAGAGTTATATAACCCATAGATAGGTAACCACCTGTTCCTTGACCACCTAGTACTATTTTACTATCGTCTATTCCATATAGATTACCATCTTCAGCAACAGTTTTTCTCATGTATCTAACCATTGCTTTAGCATCTTGTATACCTCTGTATGCAGCCTGAAGTATAGTTGATGTCCTAGTGTTTTGATCAGGAGATGTTGGATTCCATCCTAGTCTATTATCCATAGCAACTGCTACATATCCTTTCTTTGCCCATCTCATGCAATTTTCAACAACTGATAAGTCAGTTTTTGATCCTGTTGCTTGGCCATTTAATACAGCCGGAAGGAAACTACCAGTGTGTATTAATACAATAACTGGTCTATCTGTCATTGTATCGTTTTTTGGCTCATATATATCACATAAAAGTGGAGCAGGTCCTGGAGCTAATCCTTGAAGCATTGGAAGTACACTTATGTTTGTTGCGTACTGAACATCAGAAGTTACAGTCACACTATCAAACATATTATCTAGATATCTTGTTTGAGCTGTTGCATTTATACCAATAAAGATTAAAGCAACTGCCAAAATTTTTTGTATATGTGTTTTCATAAATTTATTAAATTTGTTAGAATGCTAAAATTAGAATAAATTTTTGTTTTAGTAAGAGAATTATCTAATTAATATTAAATAATATTGAGCAGTAAGTCATTCTACCAATGTATGGTCCACCATAAACTTCAAAATGAAGATTATTTAATAAATTAGTTGTTCCTAATTTGATAGTAGCATTCATTTCAATTATTTCTTTACTAATTTGCAAGTCTAATAAGTCATATGAAGGTATTAATCCAGTAAACTGAGGAGAACCTTCATATTTGTATCCATCTACCCATTTATAATTAATACTAAAGCTATAATCTCTTAATAAAGATTGTTCTCTACTAAAATGAATATTTTTCATTAGACATCCAAGATTAAATTTATGTTCTGGTGTATTATAAGCAGGTATTATCGGATCATTAGTGCCTTTTTGATTTAAAGAATTCCAAGAGTAGTTTCCATTCAAACTTAGATTGCCATTTGGGTAGTAGTTTACTCCTATTGAAGCCCCTTTAGTTGTAACCTTGTTTTCAGCATTTGCTGCTATTCTATATGCTTGAATTGAAGGAAGTGCAATCTCATATCCGCCTGTTAAAGGATCATCTATTACAGTTTGAAATTTAGCTCCTATTTTATATCCTATAAAGTCAGTATATTGTGAATAATATATATTGGCATCTAAATATATTTTATTAGCAAAAGTAGATCTATATCCTAATTCAATTGATTGTACTTTTTCAGGTTTTATGGGGTCAACATTAAAAAACTGAAGACTATCTTTATTTGGAAATGCAGGTGTATAGTATGCAAGTAATGATTCAATACTAACTAGGTTTTCGCCATAATTAGTACCATGACCATTTAAATTCCCAATAAGAATTGCTCGACCTACATTATAATATAAATACTGGTCACTTAATGTTGGGTTTCTTAGTGCTGATCCAAATGAAAATCTGATTACATCTTGCTTATTTGGTTTATATACAATTGAAGCTGCTGGAGAGAAATTAAGATCAAAATTTTCATTTTTGTCTGCTCTTAATGTAGTATTTAATTTTAAAAATTCACCAAGAAACTTTATTTCTGCACCAGCATAGAAACCAAATTCATTATTTGTAATAGTGCTAGAAGTATCCATAAAAATACTTCCTTTTGAATCTGGTCTATATTGTCTGAAATTTGCACCAATCTTAAAATGTGTTAATTCTTGCTTAAATTGATATTCTGAATGAATGTGGTTTAGTGCTGATTTATCATAAAAACCAGTTCCTCCTTGAAGGTAAGAAATCTTAGATGTTATATCATTAAATGCTTCTTCAAACTCATCTGTTCCAGGTTCTAATCTATTTTGATTAATATCTGCTAAATTTCTTGCAAAATCATGACCAGCAATAATTAAATCTGTATTCTGGTTAAGGATAGAATCACTTAGCATTGTCCAAATATCTAATGATGAACCAATAGGCTCACCTTGAAATAACCAGGTTGTATCGACCCAATTATATGTCGGGGTTTCCCATCCAATAGAACTCCAATTAAAATTTTCTCTAAATCTGTTTTTATAATAGGTATACCAATCTTGATTTGAAGTTAGATTAAGTTCTTGTAATTTAATAGCAGTGAATACTGCATCATAAGATTCTCCTGCATCTTCTTGCGATCTATACGCTCTAATAAAAAATTTATCTTTTTTATTAATTTCAAATCTATTTTGAAGAAACTTAATTCCGTTTAAACTAAATCTATTATCACCCTGATATACTGTCGTGCCTGTACCATAATTTAATGCATATATAACCTCTAAATCATCTTCAATAAGATAATGCATGGCTGTTGCAAACTTTAAATTTTTAGTATTGTAATCTACAAGATCACTTTCCATATATCCAGTTCTATAAATTTTACCAAGACCAGGAAAATTAAAATAATTTTCATTTATATTGCCAGTTGGGTCATTAAGATTACCATCAGTATCTTCATCACCATATCTATTTACTGCATCATAACCTCCAGGATTAGAAGATGAAGTTCCAGATCCATCTACGCTCGCTAGATTATTAGCTTCCCAGTCATATGCCTGCATGTATGAGAAGTTAATTTTATATCCAAATTTATTATTTCCTTCTTTATCTTTTATAACGTCTGCAAAACGAAATGAATTTTCAAAAAGTCTTCTTGTTCCAAACTTATATTGAACTGTTAATCCTGGTTGTAAAAACGGACTTCTTGTTTTCATACTAATAACACCATTAAAAGCACTTGGTCCGTAGTAAGCAGAGCTTGCGCCTTGAATTATTTCAACTTTCATTATATCAAGCTCAGATGCTCCAAGGAAGTTCCCTAATGAGAAGTTAAGACCTGGAGCTTGATTATCTACACCATCTATTATTTGTAATGATCTCACTGGAGAGGTACTATTAAAACCTCTAGTGTTTATTACCTTAAAACCTAAACTAGCAGAAGAAATATCTACACCTTTTAAAGACCCTAATGCATCATAGAAGTTTGCTGAGGGAGTAGATTTAATAGCCATTATATCTAGCGCCTCTATAGTTAATGCTGCTTCCTTTTGTTTTTGAGTAATTCTATTATCTACAACTTTAACTTCTTTAAGCTTTTTCGTGTTTGGGAATAATTTTATTTGTAAACCTATATCATCTTCTATAGTAATACTTTTATCTTCATATCCAAGATACGAGATTATTATTTCTATTGGTAGATCTTTGTTAGTTAAAATTGTAAATTTTCCTTCATAATTTGTAGATGTTCCATTATTCTCTCCTTGAATAATTATGTTAGCGCCAATTAAAGTTTCATTTGTTTGGCCATCATAAATTATGCCGCTAATATTGGTTTGCCCAAATCCTATTTTTGTAATAAAAAGTAGTAGTAAAATTCTATACATTAGAATTATTTAAATAAGTTCGCAATTTACTATTTTTAATGATATGAAATATTCAATATTTAATAATGAGATTGTTAAATCTAATGAGATTGTGTTATCTGAAACAAATCGAGGTTTTTTATACGGTGATGGATTCTTTGAATCAATTAAGTTCTTTGACTCATGCTTATTTAACTTTAAAAACCATTTTGAAAGAATCATTTTTTCTTCAAGTTTATTATTTCTAGAATTTGATCTTTCAATATTAGCTCTTGAAAATTTGATATTAAAAATCATTAATTTAAATAAAATTAATAATGGTACTGTTAAAGTAATAGTTTATAGAGATTCATCTGGAAAATATCTACCAAATATAAATAAATCATCATTTCATATTATTACATATAATGATAGTAATACTTTATTTACTCTTAATAATGAACCATTAAAAATTGATTTATATAAAGATAACTTTAAAGCAGCTACATCTCTTTCAAATATTAAATCACTTAATTCTCTTTTATATATTCTAGCATCTATTTATGCTAAAAACAATAATTTTGATGATGTTTTGATTATTAATTCTAATAATAAAATAATTGAGAGTACAAATTCAAATTTATTTTTATTTTTAGATGATGTTATTTATACCTCTCCATTATCTGATGGTTGTGTCGATGGAACAATGAGAAGATTAATTTTAGATATATTAGAGAAAAAATATAAAGTATCTATTAAATCAATCTCTGAATCTCAAGTTTTAGATTCTAGTGAAATTTTTCTAACAAATTCTATTTCAGGAGTAAGATGGGTGGGTTCATACAGAAATTATAATAAAAATAATAGAAGTGTTTCGTCATACTTGATTGATTCATTAAACGCCTTAATTTAGGCTAGGGTTTTTAGGTAAGTTTGACCAAATTGCATATTTCTTATCCATTTTTCTTAATATTTCTCCCCATAGGTTTTCATTAGAATACCTTAAGCATAGTTCTTTATTTGCCTTATTAATAATCCAGCTTTCTTCTTTAATTTCTTCCTCTAATTGATTAGACTCCCATCCAGTATATCCAGCAAAAAATCGTATATTTTTTTTGGATATTTCTTTGGCTTCTATTAAATTCTTTACTACATCAAAGTCTCCTCCAAAATATAATCCATCTACGATTTTTATTGATTCCGGTATTTTTTTTCCTATATTATGAATGTAATGTATTGAGTTTTTTGCTACCGGACCTCCAATATATACTGGAAAATTAGATGCTGGAATTTCAGAAATAATCTCATGTAATTTTATCTTCGAGGGTTTGTTAATTACCAATCCAATTGACTCTTCATAATTATGGTGAGTAATGAGAATAATTCCTTTAAAGAAAGTATCATCTAGCATTGTAGGATGTGAAATTAACAAACTTCCATTTTCGATATTTTGCATAAATAAGAATATATTTGTTTTAATTATTGTGCTAATTTAAAATTTGTATATGTCTAATCCAAAAAAGAATATTAAAAATATTAGAGTTGACTATAATAAATCTAATATTGATTATAATCTGATGCCTTATTCTCCATTTAAATTATTTAAATTATGGCTTGATGAGGCTATATTAATTGATAATGAAAATGCTAATGCATTTGTTTTGTCTACAGTTTCTAGTAAAGCTTTACCTTCTTCAAGAGTAGTGCTTTTAAGAGGTTTAGATAATAATGGTTTAACTTTTTTTACTAATTATAATAGTAGTAAATCATTAAATATTGATTTTAACAATAATGTTTCTATGAATTTTTTCTGGCCTCAACTTGAAAAACAAGTTCGTATATTAGGTTGTGCTATTAAAATTTCATCTGATGAATCTGATATGTATTTTAATTCAAGACCTAAGCAAAGTCAGCTAGGGGCTTTGTTAAGTAATCAATCAACTGAAATTCCTCTAAATCATGATTACACTAATCATTTAACTAAACTTGAAGCAGAACATAAGAATAAAGAAGTAATTAGACCCAAGTATTGGGGAGGGTATATAGTTAAGCCAGAATATTTTGAATTTTGGCAGGGGAGGCCTTCACGTTTACATGATAGACTTTGCTATTCATATAAAAATGATTCTTGGCTTAAGACTCGAAAGTCTCCTTAGATTATTTATCTTATTATATCAGATGAATTAATATTATTACCTAGAAGAAATTGTTTGATATTCATTGCTTTTTTTCCTTCCATTTGTAGATAATCTAAAGATAATGCTTGTTGACCACAATTAATATTTAGAAAGTTTTTATTATCAGTATCTATAATTACATTTTTATTAATTACATCGGTAATATGAGATTTTTGAATTTTAACTCGTTTAAATTCAGTATTAATTTTAATTTCAAACCAGGCACACGGACAAATAGATACATCTTTTAAAAGAATTTCATCATCAATATATGATGAAAGACCTCTAATTTTATTATGAATATTTTTTATAGAATCTTTCCAATTTATTTTGCTTAAATCTTTATGAATTTTCGGTGCATATTTATGATTTTTTTCTTCATTCTGTTGTACCGAGGTAATTTTGTTTTTTGAAATTTTTTCTAGAGTCTGAATAATAATTTTTGTACCAATAACTACTAGCTTTTCATGAAGTTGTGCAGCAGTTATATGATCACTAAGCTCTATTTTTTCTTGTAATAATATATTACCCTTATCTATTTCATTGTTTATATAAAAGCTGGTAACTCCAGTTTTTTTTTCACCATTTATAAGAACCCAGTTTATTGGTGCTGCACCTCTGTAGTTTGGAAGATAAGACGTATGAATATTAATAGTTCCTAGTTTTGGGATACTCCATGCTAATTCTGGAAGCATTCTAAATGCTATGACAACATAAAGATCTGCATTTAGTTTTTTAAGTTGATTAATGAAATTAGGATCTTTTAGATTTTTTGGTTGTATAACTGGTATTTTTAATTCTTGTGCAGTTAACTTAACAGAAGGGCTTGTATATTTCTTTCCTCTTCCTTTCTGACTATCTTCTGCAGTAACAATAGATAGTACTTTATGTTCTTTATATATTGACTTAAGAATTTCACTGGCAAAGTTGGGTGTTCCAAAAAAAATTATTTTCATACTGTAAAATTACTATTAAGTATTATTTATTTTTTATTAATGATATATTTATTTCCAAACTTATAAATCATGTCATTTTCAAAAAGATAATTTATTACATCTATAATATCTTCTTTTTTTTGGTTATGAATTTTATCTGTAATTTCTTCAATATCACATTCTTTTTTCTCTAGTAATTGTATAATTTGAATAGATAGTTCATTAAAACCTTTTTCTTTAATTTCTTGTTTATTTTTTCTTACACAAAAATCGCATATTCCACATCTTTCTATTTTTTTCTCCCCAAAATATTCTAAAAGTATATTGCTTCTACATCTTTGTTTTTCTTTAATATATTGAATAACCTTTTCAAGTTTTTCTTTAGCATTTGATTTGTTAAACTTTATTTGTTTTTCATTTATATTTAATTTTTCGGAATCTTTTCTGTGTTGCAGAAACCTAAGTTGTACACCATTGTTTTTTTGACGATACTTAATGATTCCATGCTCTTCTAGTTTAATGAGGATTTTTTTAATTAATTGCTTATCATTATTGATTTGACTTTGAAGATAATCTTCATCTATATTTACATAGTTACTAAAGATGTTATTGTACTTTCTTAATAATAATTTTATTATTTTTTCAAAATGACTATTTGAAATTTGAAATTTATATAATTCTGCATTACTAATAATAATTTTAATTTTTGAAGATATATATTGTGTATCTGTTAGCTTAATGAGCTCTTCATTTTCTAAATATTGAATAGCACTATAAGTACTTATTATATTGAATTCATATCTTTTACAAAAATCTTTAATATTGAAGTCATAATCTTCATCAGAAAGTGTATCTATAGCTACCTGTAAATAATCGCAAATTTTTTGATATACATCCTGTATTTCTTTTAGACTAGGATATCTATTTTGTAATCTTTTATAATTATCACTTATATCATCTTTACTTATTAAAAGAAATGAATAAGCAGTATTTCCATCTCTACCAGCTCTTCCTGATTCTTGAAAGTAGGATTCTATATTTATAGGTATTTGCATATGTACAATCATTCTTACATCTGTTTTGTTTATACCTAGTCCAAATGCACTTGTTGCTACAATAACCCTAGTTAAATTATTTGTCCATGTCTCTTGTGTTTTTGTTCTTTTACTTATATCTATTCCTGCATGATATGCACTTGCAGATATCGAGCGTTGATTCAAGTATAGACTGATTTTTGTACTCTCTTTCCTTGATCCAACATATACAATAACAGAGCTTTTTATTTTTCTTAATAATTTAAGTAACATCTTATACTTATCATTACACTCAACAACTACGTATGATAGATTTTTTCTATAGAAGGATGATTGTATTAGATTCTTTTCATTAAAATTAAGATTTTTTTGTATGTCTCTTATTACATCTTTATTAGCGGTTGCCGTTAATGCCAATACTGGAGTATTTGTTTTAACCTCTCTTATCTCTTTAATTAAGCGATATGATGGCCTAAAATTATGTCCCCATTCTGATATACAATGAGCCTCATCAATTGCAATCAGATTAACATTCATATCTTTAATCTTATCTTTTATTACTTGATCTCTAAGTTTTTCTGGTGAAAGATATAAGAATTTAAATCCACCATATATACAATTGGTTAAAGCTGTCTCAATCTGATTTTTATTCATAACTGAGGATATAGCAATAGATTTTATTCCTTTAGATTTTAGATATCTAGTTTGTTCTTCCATTAATGATATTAATGGTGATATCACTATACAAATTCCTTCTTGTAGAATTGCTGGCACCTGAAAACATATTGACTTCCCTCCACCAGTTGGAAGTAATGCTAAGGTATCCTTCTTATTAATAATTGAATTTATTACTTCTTCTTGTTTTAATCTAAATGAAGTATATCCCCAATATTTTTTTAGAATATCAATTGCATCCATATTATACGAATATAAGTATAATTAATTACACTTCAAATCATTAAAATTTTTTAAATTAAACTACTCTTGTGAGGCTAAAAATCTTTCTGCATCTAGTGCAGCCATACAACCTGTTCCTGCAGATGTAACTGCTTGTCTATAGACATGATCAGCAACATCTCCTGCTGCAAATACTCCATCTATTTTTGTTTTTGATGTTCCAGCTTCTATTATTAGATATCCATTATCATCCATATCAAGTTGACCTTTAAATAAACTTGTATTAGGTGTATGTCCAATTGCAACAAAAAATCCTTTAGCTGGTATAATGGTTTCTTCTCCTGTAATATTATTTACAGCAGTTACTCCTTCTACACCAATCTCGCCAGGCTCACCATTTATACTTTTTGTTTCATGGTTAAACATAACCTCTAGATTACTTGTATTAAAGACTCTTTTCTGCATTGCTTTAGAAGCTCTCATTTTACTTTTTCTAACTAGAATAGTAACTTTATTACATAACTTTGCTAGGTAGGTTGCTTCTTCAGCAGCTGTATCTCCAGCACCCACCACTACTACATCCATGCCTTTGTAAAAGAAACCATCACAAGTAGCACAAGCAGAAACACCGTATCCATTTAATCTTTTCTCATCTTCAATTCCTAGCCATTTAGCAGATGCTCCAGTTGCAATAATCACTGCGTCAGCAATAACATTTGTTTTTTCATCAATTTCTACTTTAAATGGTCGCTCACTTAGATCTATCTTAGTAACCATTCCCCATCTTGTATCAGTATCAAATCTTTCGGCTTGAGCCTTAAAATCCTCCATCATTTTAGTCCCATCTACTCCATTTGGATAACCAGGGTAGTTGTCTACTTCTGTTGTAGTAGTCAATTGACCTCCTGGTTGTAATCCTTGTATTACAACAGGTTTAAGGTCAGCTCTAGCTGCATAAATTGCTGCAGAATATCCTGCTGGTCCTGATCCAATAATTAGAGTTTCTATATGTTCAATTTCTTCACTCATCTTATATAATAGTTTTTTGCTAAATTATTAAAAAACATCTGTTATTTCAATTGAATCTAATGGTAATGGTATACTTGTTGAATAACCATCAATTATTGGCATTTTATAATATGCTGCTCCATATCCTGTCCAGCCTCCATAACCACCTTCAATATTACTAACAATGTTTAACGGCTCTTGAAATGGATTTCCATTTGAACCTACTTGTCTAACAATACTTCTCCAAAACTTTAAAGATTGTGCGTCAATTTGACAGAATTTAATAATCACTACATCTTTTGGGATATATAAACTATCTTCAACTCCATTTATTTCATAAGTTTGAAATCTACTTGAGTTATATGGTAAAGTAGGAAAGGTTCCTTCTCCTTTTTGAGGAAAATATGTCTCAAATCTTTGGCCATTTATAAGAATATCTGTTCCAGCATCTACTATTTCCATTAGTTCATCCTTATGATCTTTTAAAGACCAATTTGTTGTATCTAAATCCCAATGAATTAATTTACGATATTTAATAAGTATATTGTTCTGCTCATCTGCAGGGTCATCATATATTGCTCTAATATCAAATTTATAATCTAAATCAGAATATTCATTTCTCTCTATCCATAGGCAATCTAATGGTGTAGGATTTGGGATAGTAGTTTGACTTATAACCTCTTGATTATTCCATCTTACTATTAAATTGTATGTTTTACCAGCTTTACTAAAATTATATCCCTCTAAATTTGCATAAGGAAAATTGTTTAATGAAGTTAGATAATTGATATCTGTATAAATAGGTATAGAATCAAATGGAGGGGGTATTGGTTGTAAATATACAGAATCAGCTATTCCATTTTCATTTAATGTCCACACAATTACCTCAGCATCATTAATAAATAGATTATTATAAGTATTAGAATTTATCTCATCAAAGTAACCTTGATTTTTTGACAATAAAACATACGGAGGCATACCATTTTCTATACCACCTTCAACTACAATTTTTTGTGATTCAATAGGAAATTCAATAAATATTTCTTCTTGGCAAGAAAAACAGCATAAAAATATAAATAAGTATTTTTTCATAATTAAAAATTAAAATTCCATGTTATGGATGGAAGTATTGGGAAAATAGAAACTTGATATGCTTTAGGCTCAACATTTCCATTTTGAATATTTTGATTTTCTACGTTATCATCTAAGCCTTCTAATGCAAAATATATGAAATATGGATTCTTTCTTGAATATACATTATAAATAGAGAAGTTCCATGACGATTTAAATTTCTTCATTTTCTTAGATGGAGTATACGTTGCTCCAATATCCATCCTATGATATGGATCTACTCTAAATCCATTTCTTGAGGTAAATTGAGTGTAAATATCTCCACCAATTACATATCTTTCTGTTGGTAGTGTAATAGAGTTCCCCGAAGCATATACAAATACACCACTTAGAACCCATGATTTAGAAAGCTTGTGAGTAGCAGTAATAGATAGATCATGTCTTCTATCATATTTTGCAGGAAAGGGAATGCCATTATTTACCTCATCAAAATATCTTGTTGTTTTAGATAATGTATATCCAATCCAACCAGTTGTTTTACCTTTAATTTTTTTTAATAAGACTTCAATCCCATATGATTCACCATCTCCAAAAGTAAATGAATCATCACTACTTGAATTTGTATTATCTTCAGGAAGATATCCTTCTCTATATTCAATCAGATTTGTCATTTCTTTGTAATATGCTTCTAGCGAAGTTTCATACATATTATCATTTAGGTTTTTAAAGTATCCTAATGCATACTGTCTTGCAAATTTAGGTTTTATTCCAGATGAGCTTGGAACCCATAGATCAGTTGGTAAACTGACAGATGAAGTTGAAGCTAAGTGAACATATTGATAATTTTCAGTATAAGCTGCTTTAATTGAGCTTGTTGCATTTAATTTATATCTTAATGATAATCTTGGTTCAATATGTCTATAGTTATCTGAACTTAATGTTAAATCATTTTTTATATAATTAAATAGACTAACATCTCCATTGTGTTGAAATGAAGAATATCTAAATCCTGCATTTATTTTTATATCATCGCTTAATTCAAAATCATCAGAAAAATATATTGCTCCTTCATTAGAATATTGTCTAAATATTTCATCTTGTGCAAATTCAACATCTCCTGCTTTTCCAGTAGCATTTCCTGGTGTGAATTCATGATATGTATAATTAGTACCAAATTTAATAGTGTGTCTTTGATTTGGTTGATATAAGAAATCTACTTTAGTATTCCAATCATTTATACCAGAAAAGATCTTAAATTCAAAGTCACTTTGAGCAAGATTAAATTCAAAACGATAGTCACTAAATATTAGTGAAGTATTCATAAAAAGTTTGTCATTAAACAAATGATTCCATCTTAACGAACCTGTAGCATTACCCCAAGGTATTTCAATTGCAAAACCATTATCACTATTTACAAAGCTAAAAACATCTCTTCCAAAATAACCACTTAAATATAATCTGTCTTTATCAGAGATTCTATAATTAATTTTTGTTGTTAGATCATAGAAATAATAACCAGATCCTGCAAAAGCATTTGGCTCACCTGTTTTAGGATCTATCTTATTAAGAAATGGTTTTGAAAGAACATCTATATATGTTCTTCTACTTGAAATAATAAAAGAACTCTTATTTTTTTGAATTGGACCTTGAAGTGTTAGGCGTGATGACAATAAACCTAATCCACCATCTACTTCATATTTTTTATTATTTCCATCTTTCATTGTTATATCTAAAACTGATGATAGTCGTCCACCATACTCTGCTGGCATTCCACCCTTTATAATATTAATATCTTTTATTGCATCTGCATTAAAAACAGAAAAAAAACCAAAAAGATGAGATGCATTATATACTACAGCTTCATCTAGAAGAATTAAGTTTTGATCTGGACCACCACCTCTCACATATAAACCTGAACTTCCTTCTCCGTTAGAAGTTATTCCAGGTAATAGTTGTGCTGATTTTAACACATCTACCTCTCCAAGAATTACAGGAAGTTGTTTTATGTTATCTACCTCTATTTTTACCTGACTCATATTAGAGCTTGTTACATTCTTATCTAATTTTTCACCTGTAACTATTACTTCATCTGTTAAGATAGAATTACTTTCTAATGAAATATTAATTCTGACATCCTTATTAAGAGTAATATTTTTAGTTACTGATTTTAATCCGATAAAAGAAAATATAATATCATATTTTCCTTGTTCAAGAGTTAATGAATAGAAACCATATTGATTTGTTACAGTGCCTTTAAATGTATTTTTATCATAAATTGAAACTCCAATTAAATTTTCTCCTGATTCATTATCTTGAACATAACCACTTATGGTATAATTTGTTTGTGCAAGAATAGAAATACTAAAGAAATTAAGTAGAATAAATGTAAATATTTTACCTTTCATATTTGAGAGAAATTTAAGTTGCAAATATAATTTTGTTTCAAATAATAACAGAGGTATTATAGGATTTTTTAATTGAAAATTACACTTCTTAATATCTTAACATTTACCATCTTTAAATTCTAGAACTGACACAGCTAATTAACAATCAAATAGTTTTGAAATTTCTATCACCATCTTCTTAGAATTTGGAAGCATTCTTTCTTCTAAAACTGAATTAAGAGGTATAGCAGGTAGATTTTCAGAACCTACAACTTTTACTGCCATATCTAAATAATTAAAGCAATTTTGAGAGATTTTTGAAGCAAGAGACTGTGCAAATGAATTGTTAGATGGTTCTTCACTAAGTACAATACATTTCCCATGAATTTTTACTCTCTTAAAAATTAATTTTTCGTCTAAAGGGTTTAATGTTCTCAAATCAATAATTTCAATTTTTCCTTTAAATTCTTTAGCAGCAGTCTTTGCCCAATATACTCCCATTCCATAGGTTATGATACATAAACTATTTCCTTTGTTAATTAATTCTTTACTTGCTTTTAAGGTTATTTTAGCTTTACCCAATGGCAGAATATAATTTTCATCTGGTTCTAAAGTTTTAGTTTCTTCAGTTCCCTTAATTTTCCCCCAGTATAAGCCTTTATGTTCTAGAATAACTACTGGATTTGGGTCATAATATGCAGCTTTCATAATACCTTTTAAGTCTGAAGCATTTGATGGGTAAGCAATTTTTATACCTTGGATATTTGTTAAAATAGATTCTACTGAAGATGAATGATATGGACCACCACTTCCATAAGCACCTGTTGGAACTCTGATAACACAACTTACAGGCCATTTACCATTTGATAAATAGTTTGATCTGCTTACTTCTGTAAACAGTTGATTTAATCCAGGCCATATATAATCTGCAAACTGTATTTCAACAATAGGCTTTAGTCCTACAGCTGACATCCCAACAGTACTCCCAATTATAAATGCTTCTTGAATTGGAGTATTAAAAACTCGTTGATCTCCAAAAATCTTTCCTAATGTTGCTGCTTCTCTAAAAACTCCACCTAATCTTTGACCTACATCTTGGCCATATAAGAGGCATTCAGGATGTTTTGTCATTAATTCTTTTATTGCAAAAATTGCAGCATCTACCATAAAAATAGGCTCTTTATTTTCAGATATTAAGCTACCTTTTTCTTCAATTATTTTTGTTGGAGCATAGTCATGATCAAATAGATCATCAGAACTAGGATCATCAGCTATTAATGCTTTTTTAAAATCAGATTTAACAGATTTATTAATTTCTTTCTCAATTTTAATTAGTTCACCTTTTTCAAATTTATTATCAATTAGAAGTTTTTTTAATTTTGGTAATGGATCTTGCTTTTTTGAATCTTCTAGATCATCTCTATACCATTCCATTCTTACCCCAGATGTGTGATGATTTAATAAAGGAACTTTAGCATGAATAAGTATTGGAATACTTTTCTTTCTAATTTCTTGCAAAGCCTTTGATATAATATTATAAGATTCAGTAAAATCTGTTCCATCAACATAATAACTTTTAATTCCAAATCCTTTTGCATAAGTAGTTGCATCTACTGCTCTTGTTTCAGAAGCATGTGCAGATATATCCCACTCATTATCCTGAACTAAGTAAAGAATTGGAAGTTTCTTTAATGCTGCCATTTGAAATGCCTCCGAGACTTCTCCTTCTGTAATTGATGCATCACCAAATGAACAAACAACAACTGCTTTTTTAGTATTTTCTTTATCTAATAGATTATTTTTAGATTTATATTGTAAGCCTAATGCTATTCCAGTTGTAGGTATGGCCTGCATTCCTGTTGCAGATGATTGATGTATGATTTTTGGCATATCATCTCTTTTTAGTGAAGGATGAGAATAGTATGTTCTTCCTGCAGAAAATGGGTCGTCTTTTTTACATAGTAATTGTAATATTAATTCATATGGTGTTATTCCAATTCCTAATAAAATTGAATCATCCCTATAATATGGTGATACCCAATCTTGTTTTTTTAATTGTAAGGAAAGTGCTAATTGAATTACTTCATGACCTTTTGATGTGGCATGAACATATTTTGAAGTTATTTCTTTCTGATCTTCATAAATCTCACTTAATGATCTTGCAGTACAAATTAGAGTATATGCTTTCCTTAATATTTGTCTTGAAATTATTTCTGACACCTATTTGGTATTGAATCTTGAAATTGCTTCTTTAGTAAAATTAGATAAAATAAGTTCACCACTAAATTCTGCTCTCTTTTTAAGTAATTGATCCCAGTTTTTATAATCTGACCAAAAAACTTCTTTTAATTTCTGCATAGCTTGCGGATTTGATTTTTCAAGTTTTGATGCTATCTCTGATATTTCATGATCCATCTGCTCTACAGTTTCAAAAACTTCTGAATAGATTCCTTTTTGTTTAGCCCATTCTGCACTAAACCATTTTGTAGAGTTAATTGCAAGAGTCGAATAAGCAGATAGTCCAGCTTTTCTTTCAACTGCTGGACCGACAACAAAAGGACCAATACCAATAGATAATTCACTTAATTTAACAGCTGCATATTTTGTAGCATAACAATAGTCTGTTGCGCAGACCATTCCAACACCACCACCAACAGCTTTTCCTTGTACTCTGCCAATAATTAATTTAGGACATTCTCTTGCAGCATTAATTACATTAGCAAAACCCATAAAGAATTCTTTTCCTTGCTTAGTATTTGAGATATCACTTAATTCTTGAAAAGAAGCTCCAGCACAAAATACCCTGTCTCCTTTACTTTTTAGAATAATTACTCTTATATCTTTATTTTTTCCAGAAGATATAATCGTTTGAGCAAGATTTTTTAAAACATTTGCAGGAAGTGAATTACTTTGTGGATGATAGAATTCAATTGTTCCAATTCCATTTTTAATATTTAAATTAACTGAGCCTTCTTCCATTTTACTCAATTATAAATTTCTTTTCTATTAAACCATCATCATAAATGATAATATTTAAATTTTTTGATTTTGTTTTTTTTGACTTTCCTAATAGATCAATATTTTTAATAATTTTTCGCTTTGTGTTGTTTTTAGTGTCATTTATTCCTGTGAAACATGAATCAATTTGAATAATTTCTATTAATGTATCTATACAGTATTGTCCATTCCATTGTAATTCAGAAACAATAAACAATACTTGATTAGATCCAGCATTATTAAATACAGTAGTACAGGAAGGATTAACTGCATTTGGAGGAACTGCATCACCAAATACATACATCCATGTAGATCCTGAGTTTAGTGGAGGAGTTCCATCTCCTGGAGTTGATACATCCACAAATTGTGTTGGATCTCCTAGACAATTATTTCCACCAGTAAAAAATGCTGCTGTTGGAGGACAAAAAATTTCAATATTAATTAGAGTGTCATCTTGGAAACCATCTGAATCTATTACAATTAATGTTATATCATATGTGCCACATTGTAAGAAAAGATAATCTGCATTTTGTTGAGTTGAAATAGTACTTCCATTATATTCCCAATTCCATTGCACAATTGGAGAATTCGTTGATGGATCTGGAAAAGAAAAGTCTGTCAAGCTTACAGAGTTTCCTAAACAAACAGGATTAAATATAAAATTAGCAGTAGGACCATTTTGAGATAACAAAAATGTTGGTATACTCATTAATATAATTATTATTTTTTTCATAATTTATTTTTTTTCTTTATCATTGTTAATATAGTAGCTAGCATAACTGTTTCATTTTCATCGTCATATACATCTACTAAAAATTTTACTATTCCTTTTGTGTAATTCTCATCTTCCTTTTTTTCTTGACTAATTTTTTCTTTAACAGTAAATCTTACTCCTATTACCATTCCTGGATAAACAGGTTTAATAAATCTACATTCATCAATCCCATAGTTTAAAAGAACCGGTCCTTTCTTAGGATCTACAAAGAGTCCTGCAGCCTTTGAAAGTATAAAATAGCCATGTGCTACTCTTTCTGTAAATATAGTGTCTTCTAATGAATTCTCATCCATATGTGCATAAAATCTATCGCCACTTAGATCAGCAAAATTTTCAATATCATTTAAAGTTACTAAATGTTTGTCTGTAATAACAGTATCTCCAACTTGTATTTCTTCAAAATGTTTTTTAAATGTATGTATACCAGATGTATCTTGCTTAGCTCCATATTGGTATTGTTTGGTAATAGATGTTATAGTAGTAGGGTGTCCTTGAATTGCTGTTCTTTGAAGATAATGAAGAATACCCCTTTTTCCACCCATTTCTTCACCACCACCTGCTCTTCCTGGTCCTCCATGCTTTAAAAGAGGCATTGGTGATCCATGTCCTGTACTTTCTTTGGCACATGATTCATTTAGAATTAGAATTCTACCATGCATGGAAGCAGCTCCAAGTACAAATTTTTCAGCTATTTTCATATCATTAGTTACTATAGAACACACCAAAGAACCTTTTCCAAGTCTTGCTATTTTAATTGCTTGATCTATATCACTATATGGCATTATCGTTGATACAGGACCAAAAGATTCTATTTCATGACAATCGGTATTTTTAAGTGGATTTTCATTTAAGAATAGGATAGGAGCTAAAAATGCTCCTTTATTTTTATCAGCTCCAATAACATTAAAGTTATTTATGTTTCCATAAACAATATCTTGTGTTTTTTCAAGTTGTTGAATTTTTTCTATCACTTCTTTTTTCTGAGACAAACCAGCTAAAGGTCCCATTTTAACTCCTTCAACTTTTGGATCACCAATAATTGTTTTATCTAATCTTTTTCCAAGAGCGCTTACAACATCATTAATATATTCTTGAGGAACAATAACTCTACGTATTGCTGTACATTTCTGACCTGCTTTCACAGTCATTTCTTTTTGTACTTCTTTAATAAATATATCAAAGTTAGTAGTTCCAGGAGATGCATCCTTTGCTAGTATAGAACAGTTTAAAGAATCTGCTTCCATATTGAAAGGAACTGAATTTTCAATGAGGTTACTATTAGCTTTTAGTTTTATACCTGTTGATGCACTGCCTGTAAAGGTAATTATATCTTCAGATGTTGCATGATCAATAATACCATTTGCTGATCCACATATTAATTGTAATGATCCCTCAGGTAGTATGTTAGAAGCTATAATCTCTCTAACCATTAATTCAGTAAGATAACAGGTTAGAGTAGCTGGCTTTACAATTGCTGGTACTCCAGCCATTAGGTTAACAGATATTTTTTCAAGCATTCCCCAAATTGGGAAATTAAACGCATTTATATGTATACAGATCCCTTCTTTAGGAACCATTATATGATGTCCTATAAATGTATTGTTTTGTGAGAGTTTAGCAAATTTGCCATCAATATAGTATGGAAGATCTGGAAATTCTTTTCTTAATGAGGCGTTAGCAAAAATATTTCCAATTCCTCCTTCTATGTCAATCCAAGAATCAATTTTAGTTGCTCCTGTAAAAGAACTAGTTTGGTAAAATTTATTTTTTATTGAATGAAGATGTAGTGCTAATTTTTTTAGCATTAATCCTCTTTCTTGGAAGGTCATTTTTCTAAGTAAATGCCCTCCAGTTTCTCTGCCATATTTCATCATTTTAGAAAAATCTAGACCTTTACTTGATGCTGTACCAATTTCATCACCATTTATAGCATTAAATAAAGGTGTTCCATCTCCATCTCCTTTAATCCATTTTCCTAAAGCATAATTTTCAAACATCATTAGTTAGATTTTTTCCATGTTTCAAAAGTTGTGTCTTGTTGTTGCCTTTCTGATTCCAATTTGGTTAAAGGTTTACATTCTTTCATTATTGTCTTGCATTCTTTTGGTAGATTATGATATAGTTCAGTTCCCTTTTTTTTCCATTCTATCATTTTATCAGAAACATCACCAGTTATTTTTGCTGGATTACCCATTATAATTTTTCTGTTATCAATCTTACTCTCTCCTTTAATAAATGTTAGAGCACCAATAATACATTCATCTCCAATGATGCAATCATCCATAACAACTGAATTCATTCCTACTAAAGTATTTTTTCCTATTGTTGCACCATGAATTATTGCTCCATGTCCTATATGTGCATTTTCTTTTAATGTAACATCTTTACCTGGAAAAATATGTATAGTACAGTTATCTTGTATATTGCATCCATCACTAATATTAATTTGTCCCCAATCTCCTCTTAAAGAAGCTCCTGGACCTATATAGACATTTTTCCCAATAATAACATTACCAATAATTGTTGCTTCCTTGTGTATGTATGATGTTGGATCAATAACGGGCTTTAATCCATTAAATTCATAAATCATATATTAGGATTTTCTATTATTGTGGCATAACCTTGACCAACTCCTATACACATTGTTATTAGAGCATATTTTTTTCTACTTCTTTGTAGCTCTAATGCCGCTGTTTGAATAATCCTTGTACCACTAACACCAAGAGGATGTCCTAATGCTATTGCACCACCATTAGGATTTATTCTTGGATCTTCATCTTTTAATCCTAATTCTCTGATACATGCAATAGCTTGAGCAGCAAAGGCTTCATTTATTTCAATTACATCAATATCACGTAATGTTAAATTAGCTTTTTCTAATGCTTTTATTGATGCTTTAACTGGACCTATTCCCATAATTTTTGGTTCAACACCAACCACAGCAGAGCTAATTATTCTGGCTAAGGGCTCTAAATTATATTCTTTAACTGCTTTTTCTGAAGCTATTAGCATTGCAGCTGCACCATCATTAAGTCCAGATGAGTTTCCTGCTGTTACAGAGCCATTATCCTTAAATGCAGATTTTAATTTTGCAAGAATCTCTAATGATGTATTTGAACGAATAAATTCATCTTGATAAAATATCATATCTTCTTTATTTCTTTGTGGAATATTTACTGAGACTATTTCATTATTAAATTTTCCATTCTTTTGAGCTTTATAAGCTTTTTTATGAGAATTATAGGAAAATTTATCTTGATCCTCTCTAGATATATTATACTTTTCTACTAGATTTTCTGCAGTTTTTCCCATTCCATCAGTACCGTATAACTTTTCCATTCTAGGATTAATAAACCTCCAGCCAAATGCAGAGTCAAACATTTTAGAATCTCTTCCAAAAGCTTTAGAAGACTTTGATATAACCCAGGGTCCTCTAGTCATATTTTCTACACCCCCAGAAATAAATAAGTCTCCATCACCAGCTTGAATTGCTCGATGGGCATGAATGACTGCTGACATACCAGAAGCACATAATCTATTAACTGTTTCTCCAGGAACTGAAAATGGCAATCCAGCTAATAATAATGACATCCTTGCAACATTTCTATTATCTTCTCCAGCTTGGTTTGCACATCCAATTATAACATCATCTATTTTAGTTGGGTCTATTAAATTTCTTTTTAATAATTCTTTGATTGTTAATGCAGATAAATCATCTGTTCTAATATTTTTTAATGTTCCGCCAAAGTTTCCAATCGGGGTTCTTATTGCATCAATTATGTATGTTTTCATATTTTTTATTTAATGCCAGGTTTTATCTGAAATATATACTGTTCCTTTAAAAAAAGCAACTCTTTGATTATTTTGATTTGAAATTATTATTGAATAAAGAGCTGTTTTGTTTGTTTTGCTTAATTCTTTAGTCTCTGCAGTAAGTATATCATTTATCATTACTTTTCTTGTATGTGAGATCGAGGTTTCTACAGAAACAGCTTTGTAGCCATGGGAATTTGAAGAAAAAGCTAATGCACTATCAGCTAGTGAATAACAGATACCCCCATGAGCTATAAAAAAACCATTAGTCATTTCTTTAGTAACATGCATTTTTAATCTGCAATATCCTTTTTTAATATCTACCAATTCAATATTTAACCATTTGCTAAATGCATCATTTTCCATCATTTTTTCAATAATTATATTAGGATTTAGCATTAAAAAAAGGTTTTATTGTTCTTAGACATTTCACGTAAAATAGGTGAAGGTCTATATCTATCTTCACAGTAGGTATTATATAGACTTTCTAATGTTTGTAATATGTTTTCAATACCAATTTCATCTGCCCATTTAAGTAATCCTTTTGGGTAATTAACACCATTAGTCATTGCTAAATCTATGTCTTCTTTAGATGCTATTTTAAGAAATAAAGCATCTGCAGCTTCATTAATTAGCATTGCTAGAACTCTCAAAACAATAATTTTTGCAAGTTCTCTATTTTGATTTATTTCTTTAGATATTTCATTTGTGTAATCATAGAATCCTTTTCCAGATTTTCTACCATAATATCCAGCTTCCATAAGTCTTTTTTGAGTAAATGAAGGCTTATATCTTGAGTCGTAGTAAAATTCTTTAAAAACAGTCTTAGTTACAGTGTAATTTATATCATTACCAATGTAATCCATTAACTCAAAAGGACCCATTTTAAATCCTCCTATATTTTTTAATGCCCAATCTATTGTTTCAAAATTTGCTATTCCTTCTTCATAAATTCTTAGTGACTCACCGTAAAAAGGACGAGCTACTCTATTTACAATAAATCCTGGAGTATCTTTAGCAACAACAATTTTTTTACCAAGATCAATTAAAATATTTTTTGTTTTTTCTAATGTATTTTTTGAAGTTTGTATTGCTGGTATAATTTCTACCAGAGGCATTATATTAGCAGGGTTAAAGAAATGCATACCAATTACTCTCTTACTTATTTCACAAGCACTAGCTATTGATGCTATAGATAATGATGATGTGTTTGAAGCAATAATGCATTCTAGACTAACTATACTTTCTATTTTAGTAAAAATCTCTTTTTTAATCTTTAAATTTTCAATAATAGCTTCAATTACAAGTTCAGAATTTTTTATCTCATTTAATTTCTCTGTAAAAACTATGTTGTTTTTTATATCTTTAGATTGATCTTGTGAATATTTTCCTTTTGTAACCAATCTATCTAGTAATTTATAAAGTTTTTCTTTTCCACTCTTTAGTGAAGATGATGAATTGTCATAGATCACTGTTTTATAATTTTTCTGAGCAGTAGCATGAGCTATACCTATTCCCATTGTTCCTGCACCTATGATACTTATATTCATTTTAGTTGCCATTAAATTTTGGTTTTCTTTTTTCTAAAAATGAAGCTAAACCTTCTTTAAAATCATTAGTTTTTCCTGCAATTGTTTGATGTTTCTCTTCTTCGTTAATTTGTGTCTCTAAATCATTGTTTAGCGATTTGTTTAAAAGTCTTTTTGTTAATCCAAGTGCTTTTGTTGGCATTTGAGCAAGCCTCTCAGCTAAATCAAATGAAGATTCTATAAACTCATCGTCTTTAAATGTTCTATAAATCATTCCCATATTTTGAGCTTCTATAGCTGAGATAGGATCTGCTGTCATCATCAATGCTGCTGCTCGTTGAATTCCAACTAATCTTGGTAAAAAAAAGGTCCCTCCGCTATCAGGAATTAATCCTATTTTACTAAACGCTTGTACAAAGACAGCACTTTCTTTAGCTACAACTATATCACAGCTTAATGCAATAGATGCTCCAGCTCCGGCTGCTACACCATTTACAGCAGCAATTATTGGTTTTTCTATTGCTCTTATCTTTCTTATTATAGGGTTGTAGTGTTCCTGAACCATTTTAGTAAGATTTGATTTATTTTTATCAGTAACTTCACCTAAATCTTGTCCAGCACAAAATGCTTTACCACTTGCTGTTAAAATTATTGCTCTAATATTATTATCTGACTTACATAGGTCTAATTTATCTTGTAAGTCAAGTGCCATTTCTCTGATAAATGCATGATATTTCTCAGGTCTGTTAAGAGTTATAATGGCCACCTGGTTTTTTATTTCAAATAGTATCATATTTCAATAAAAATTATACTGTAAAGATAATAAATGAGTATGAGATTCTTATTATATACATTTAAAATGTTCGAAAGGTTCTAAACAATCTTTACATTTATAGAGTGATTTACATGCTGTTGCACCAAACTCACTTATTAGTTCTATACTTGTTGAACTACATTGAGGGCATTGTGCAAATTTTTCAGGTGGAGAAATACCATATTTTCTAAGTTTCTCTTTTGTTTCATTACTCATCCAGTCTGTTGTCCATGCTGGTTTATATACAATTTCAATTTTAAAGTTATGTATTTTGTTTTGATTTAGTTGAGTTTTGATATCGTCTTGAAATGTTTTTACTGCTGGACATCCTGAATAAGTAGGTGTAACTGAAATAATAAATTCATTATTTAGAAACTTTACATCTCTAATTACACCAAGTTCAACAACAGATATTGCTGGAATTTCTGGGTCTGGAACAGTACCTAGTAGTGTCCATATTTCTGCAATTTTACCACTTTGCATCTGGATATGCTCTTGGTAGATATTGCATTTGGGCTAGTATTTTCCCAAGGTATTCAGTATGAAGTCCTTGTTTGCTTCCATTCATCATATAACCATCATTTGGTCTTGTCAACTTAGCTTGTTTTAAAGTTTTGTTAACAATTAAATCCCACTCTTCTTTAAGATTATTATTGTCAACTCCTATATTTTTTTTTAGCATTATATTATCTAATTCATCCATCTCAAAAAACTCTCCAGTAAATTTCCATATTTGATTTAAGGAAGTTTGAATTTTTTGATTACTTTCTTTAGTTCCATCTCCAAGTCTTATTACCCAATTGCTTGAGTGTCTAAGATGGTATTCTACTTCTTTAAGTGATTTATTTGCTATAGCAGATAATATTTCATCTTTACTATTAGCAAGTGATGAATAAAATAGCTTAAAGTAAGAATCACATAGAAATTGTCTTATTATCGTATCACCAAAATGACCATTCTCTTGCTCACATATTTGTAGATTATAAAACTGCCTCTCATTTCTTTTAAATGCGATTTCATCTGCGCTTTTCTCACCATTTAATTTTGAAACGTAATCTAGTAATCCATTTGCTTGTCCAAAAAGATCTAGTGAAATATTTGAAAGTGCGATATCTTCTTCTAGGGTTGGGCCATTTGAACACCATTCTGATAATCTTTGTGCTAGAATTAATGACGTATCAGCAATTCTAAGAGTATATTTTTCTAAATCTTTCATTTATATATGTTTAGCACCGTCCGGCATTTTATAGAATGTTGGGTGTCTATAAACTTTATCATTTGAGGGATCAAAAAATGAGTCTTCATCATCTGGAACTGAAGATACAATATGTTCAGATTTTACAACCCATATACAAGAACCTTCATTTCTTCTAGTATATAAATCTCTAGCATTTTGAAGTGCCATCTCTTTATCTTCTGCATGCACATTACCAAAATGCTTATGAGCTAGTCCATTTTTACTTTGTATAAATACTTCCCATACTGTAGATTTGTTTTTTTTCATAATTTGTTTAATTATTATGTTTTTGAGAGTATGCTTTTGCAGCTTCTCTCACCCATTTCCCCTCCTTATGAGCTTTTATATGATGATTTAATCTTTGTTCATTACATGGACCATTTCCTTCAACTACACTCCAGAATTCTTCCCAATCCATTTCCCCAAAATCATAGGATTCTCTTTTTTCATTCCATTTTAAATCAGGATCAGGTATCTTAAGATCTATTAATTCAGCTTGACTAACAGTTTTATTTATAAAATCTTGTCTAAGTTCATCATTAGTTTTTCTTTTAATTTTCCATTTCATCGCATTTCCTGTTCTAGGAGAGTCTGAATCATGTGGGCCAAACATCATAATTGACGGCCACCAGAATCTATTTAATGCATCTTGAGCCATTTCTTTTTGTTCAGGAGTTCCTTTTGCCATTTGAGCCATAATTTCATAACCTTGTCTTTGATGAAAACTCTCTTCCTTACATATTTTTATCATACCTCTTGAATAAGGACCATATGAAGTTTTCTGAAGTGATACTTGGTTTACAATAGCAGCTCCATCAACTAGCCAGCCAATTGCTCCCATATCTGCCCAAGTTAATGTTGGGTAGTTAAAAATACTTGAATATTTTGCTTTTCCAAGATGTAATTGCTCATTTAATTCTTCACGAGAAATTCCTAGTGTTTCACATGCACTATATAAATATAATCCATGACCAGCCTCGTCTTGTACTTTTGCAAGTAATATCATTTTTGCTCTTAGAGATGGAGCTCTTGATATCCAATTTCCTTCAGGTTGCATACCTATTATCTCTGAGTGAGCATGTTGGGAGATTTGTCTAATTAAATGTTTTCTATAACCTTCAGGCATCCAATCCTTAGGTTCAATTTTTTTTTCTGCATCTATCTTTTGTTGAAAGATTGCTTCATTCATGTTTTTTGATTTTTAACTTTTCAAATTTATTGAAAATATATTAGTTTACAATTTAATTTTATCTCAATTAAAATTAATTTAAGTTTCAAAACCATAAATTTGTAAAAAAAAAAATGAGTAAATTCTATTCTGTTCCTGTTCAGTCGATTACTCATCTGACTGATGACTCAGTTTGTATAAAGTTTGATCTTAAATCTTGTGATCCTAGGAAATTCAAATTTAAATCTGGACAATATATTACTATTAGTCATAATATTAATGGAGAAGAAATAAGGCGTTCTTATTCTATTTCTTCATCACCAGAAAATGGTATTGAAATTGGAGTTAAATTAGTAGAAAATGGTAGGATGTCTACTTTTTTGACTAAGGAGCTAAATATAGGAGATCTTCTAAAGATTATGCCTCCTACTGGCGACTTTTCCCTTGAAGTTGATACTAGTAATTTTAAAAAATATGTTGGTATATGTTCAGGTAGTGGAATAACTCCAATTTTATCAATGATTACCAATGTACTTATCTCAGAGCCTGAAAGTTCTTTTGTATTGATTTATGGTAATAAATCAATTTCATCAACTATGTATCTTAATCAATTAAAGGAATTTGAGTTAAAATATAAAAATAGATTTTCAATTTTTAATGCCTTCTCTAGAGAAAATATTATTGGTTCTATTTATGGGAGAATAGATGCATCTGCTCTTAATAAATTATTTGATTCTAACTCTTATATTACTGATGCGGATTCTTATTTTATATGCGGACCTGGAAACATGATTGAATCTGTAAGAAATTTCCTTGATTTATTTGGAATACCAAAGGTTAAAATTCGTTATGAATTATTTTCTTCTCCAGTTGAGTATAATAAAACTATTAAAAGAATTACTGATGGTGATATTGTATCTAATGTTATTGTTTCAGTAGATGGAGATGATTTTGATTTTAAATTATCTCAAAACGGGGATTCT
>Ga0257121_1000022_pt1 | contig 131912 bp, 130 predicted proteins | sample SI106_100metaG_FD_190180 | JGI IMG/M metagenome (GOLD analysis project Ga0257121, IMG submission 190180) | Marine microbial communities from Saanich Inlet, British Columbia, Canada - SI106_100 | ecosystem: Environmental > Aquatic > Marine > Inlet | place: Canada: British Columbia | collected...
CAGCCGTGGAATACAACCTGATATTTGTATATATCAACTGCGCTATTAAATGGCTTGCATCAAAACAAAGATACGCCTATGCCTACTTCGTAGATCACTACAAACCAAGAGGCACGACCATGAATATTACTAACCAACGTAACCTTAACCACTCCAATAACCTGAGCCCACACTGTGATACCCACGGGGCGGCATTCGACTTAGGGTTTAGCTCATCAACAATACGTGTATCCCGTGTAACTGGCACGCTGGCAGGCGTGCCCGCACCCACTTATCGAAAGGTCGGCCGAAAGGTTGTGTATGACCGGACAGTGCTGAAAGAGTGGATGGACCAGTTTGCTAACCAACAGAATACAACAGCATAGGAGGGTAGAAAAATGACCAAAAAAAAGACCACCCAAAAGAGTAGCCCTAATCACCGTAGCAGTGATAAGTATAGCAAAGACCGTTCAAGCCGAAAAGGTGGGGCAAAGAAGCAAAAAAACGGCCAATGCGACCTATGGATGTTTGATGAGCATTTTTTATTGCACACCCTTAAAGCCGGCCAAACGTTAGAGCAACTTCAAATAATTGGCTGCCCAGCCGGTTGCACGCATAAAATCGACATAGCGCCTTTAGCTGAAAAGCTACGCAATGCCGGCCATAGTGTCATTGATCTTTTGGTAGTGGCTAAGGGCGCTAAAGGCATTTTTGGCGACGGTATAATAATGACCCGTGAATACGCCTACATTGACACCACCTCGGAGGCAACCAATGACTAGCCCACAGTACCAAACAGACGCTAGAACAATGCTAAACGCTGCCCAACAATATGCAGCAATGGGTATTAGTATTCTTCCTTTACAACCACCGACTACCACCAAGGTAATTGACGAAAAAGAAAGAAAGCAGCTTGGCAAAGCACCTGCTAGCCTCCCTGGCTTCTATAATGGAAGCACCGGCGCTACCCAGGAGTTAGAAAAGATCAATTTAGCCTGGGGTAAAGACCTTAGCATTGCACCGTGTGACACTCGCAATATTGGCATTGCTACCGGGGAAAAGCATAATTTAGTAATCGTGGACGTGGACAAACCCGAGCTGTGGGAGACCTTACTGGCTAGCCATGGTTATGAATTACCAGACTGTGCGAAGGTTACAACCAGCAAAGGTTATCACCTTTATTTTGCATACCCCAAAGGGCGTAAAATCACCAACAGTCAAAATACTGATCTGGGGTTTGATATACGGGCTGCCGGTGGGCTTGGGGTGGCTCCACCATCTAACCATCAAAGTGGCGCAGTCTATGAGCTAGTGAGCAAAGAGACCTTAGACTATCGCCCAGAGCTGCCAGAGTGGGTGTTTGTTTTAGTCGATGAATATAATGCCATGCGCAAGGCCAAGAACAATCCAGCAGCTAACACGACACTTAACTTTACCGCCTCTATACCAGCCTCTAGCGACTCGACGCCCTGGGCTATGGCTGGCTTAGATGGTGAGTGCCAAACCATTGCTAGCACACTAGAAGGCAGCAGGAATGGCAACCTAAATAAAGGGAGCTTTAGAGTGGGTCAATTGGTCGCCGGTGGTGAATTAGCCAGCCATATTGCTATCAGTGCGCTTAGGCACGCTGGTTTGCAATGCGGGCTACCAGCCAGTGAAGTGGAAAAGACGTTAAAAAGTGGATACCAAGAAGGGTTACATTCCCCCAGGGTAAGTGGTGAAGCAACGCGGCCCGAAGGTAGCAGCCTAGATATAACCAAGCTAATTGAAGCAAAGCCCCGACTTAGCGCGCTTGATCAATTAAGTGCTTATACAGCGAATGGTAGGTCCGCAGAAATGAGGCAACAAATGCTAGACGATAAATACGTGTTAGACCGCATTGCCATACGGGGGCAGTGGACCACACTTTACGCGGCCCCAAATGGGGGCAAAACATTGTTAACCCTTTGGATGCTCATACAGCAAGTGAAGGCTGGTGAAATTGACGGTAGTAAAATTTATTACGTTAATGCGGATGATCATTACAAGGGGCAGGTTGAGAAACTAGAATTACTTGAGCCGCATAAAATTAACGTATTACTACCTAACCACAATGGTTTTGACACGGATAAGTTGACCCAGTTAATTGGGCAACTCACCAAAGATAAGCAGGCCATGGGGCAAGTGATTATTCTAGATACATTGAAGAAGTTTACCGACCTAATGGATAAAAAGGCGTCCTCGGAGTTTGGCAAATTAGCCAGGACGTTTGTCGGAGCCGGTGGCACCATAATTGCGCTGGCGCATACTAACAAAAATAAAGATGACGCAGGAAAAAGCGTGGCGGGCGGTACGTCAGATATTATGGATGACTGCGATTGTGCTTTTATGATTGATGGTAGTGGCCCTGATGGCCACAATAAATATAGAGCAGTTTTTGAAAACAATAAGGCACGAGGTGACGTAGCACAAAAGGTCGCGTTCCAGTACAGCAAGCTTGATGGCTGCACCTACGAGCAGTTGTTGAACTCAATTGTCCGATTAGGTAAGAAGGAGGCAAAAGCAGCCGACAAAGAAAACCAACTGCGCAAAGATATTCGAGTCGACAAAACCACCGTGGATGCGATTTTAGAAGCGCTGGGCGACGGGAAACTATCCACCAAAGCGATTCTAAGCCATGTAACGGAAGAAACCCCAATCGGGCGCAGGCCCACTAAGATCGCATTGCTAAAGTGGACCGGCGAAGATTACGACCAGGGGCACAGGTGGACCGTAAGGCATGGCGATAAGAATGAAAAATTGTACACCCGTCTGGCCAACCCTATGGATGATATTGTCTCGCTAATTGCTGGGGTTGAACCGTGAGTGGTATTTTTACCCCCCCTGTAAATAATGGTTTTATTGGTAATGTTGGTTACTTTGGCTCTTTTGGTCATTTTGGTTCTTTTAAGCCATACCCCGCTAAAGATTCTAAAAAGACCAAAAAGACCAACATTACCACCCCCCCTATAGCGAAAAGGTACTAGCTCGCCAATCCCATCAAGAGTGGTTCAGGAGCGCACCATTTCGCTAGTTAACAATTTATATTAGAGAATACTACTATGAAATTAAACAGAGCTAAGACAGCACAAAAACTAAACGTATCATTAACCACGCTGGATGATTGGAGGCGCAAAGGCTGCCCACACACCAAAACTGGCAAGCAGGTGTTCTTTGACATAGACCCGCTCAACACATGGCTAGATAACCGCGCAGGTGGCGACCTGGACTATACCCAGGAGCGAGCCAAGTTAACTAGATTACAGGCTGCAAAGGCTACGCTGGAGTTAGAGCAGCAACGCGGAAAGTTACTGCCGCTGGAGATGGTAATTGTAGCCTGGCAGGGGCAAATAGCTAATTGCCGCGCTAAGTTGTTGGCACTACCGCCCAAGGTGGCCGCCCAGGCAGTGGGGGCAGATTATGTGGAAATTGAGCAGCTATTCAAGGGCGTTATTTACGAAGCCCTGGACGAACTGGCCGGCGATGGTGTACCCAAAGAATACCAACGGCGCCTTGAGGCAGCCACTGCTAAGTCTGAGCGAGCCCCCACCCATGGGTAGCACCCATATTTCTTTGGGTTGATAATGACAGGCATAGGGCTGAAGCTTGAGATCAATCTGCAGCACGGGATTTCCAAATATACAGTAGCCATATGGCTATGAAGAAAACTTGCACGCCCAAGGCATCACGATGAACAAGGAGCGAAGGTAAACCCCAACGATCATGCCAACCTGTTTGAGGTTGTCTCCTGCGATAGAAGGTATTTCCCAACTAATGACTGCAAATACAACAGATGCGATAGCATATTCCTTAGCCATAACCCGCAATCCTGACCTGACAGTCCAACCCATATTGCTGGCCATCATGTCCACTTGAAGCAAACATCACGTAGGAATTTTTTCTAGCCGCGTTAATAAGTGGCTAGTTTTCATTCCCAGCAAACCCAAAAAACGGTTGGCAGCCCAGTGTTTATCTGGTGCCAACCTAAGAGTCAAAAGACACCTTCAAACTGTTTCTGGCTCGCTAATATCGACAATGGCCTGTGAGGCGAATACTCGGCCCATGACCCAGCCAAAGATCACATGCAACATGAGTGTCATCATCGGTGCAACCATGCCCATGTTAAGTCCAAAAAGACCAGCGCCTGCCATTGGCATTACCATAACCATCATGCCTAACCATGCCAGGATGCCAAAGATAATGCCTTTGGTGGTGGCAGACTTGCCGGGTAGCAAGGTATAGGAGAGAGTGAAGCCAATCCCCCATGCCAGAGAGCCGATCATAAAGTGCATGACCCAGCCCACGATGACGGGCATACCCATCATGTTGGCTAGCATGTGAATAACGTTTAGCTCTGGCATGACGCCCATCATATCTTTAACAAACATGATGACAGACAAGGCCACGGTTGCGATAAATCCGGCTTTGATACCTGCAGTCATAGTACTCATAGTGATGCTCTCCAACGGGTTGTGTGAAACTTATAGGCGTTAGTCGAGTGGCGATACCAATTATTACACTCTAATTTCAAATAAATTAATAATTTTGCGGTATGCAGCGAAAAAATGTATAAATACTTGCGTAGTGGTGACACGAGAATACTTATATGAAGCCAGACCTAAAAGCAGTAAGGTTATGCGTTTTTGATGCCTACGGTACCTTATTTGACGTACACTCGGCCGTTGGTCAACACGGGCATGCACTGGGTGGTCAAGCACAATCTATTTCTATGTTGTGGCGGCAAAAACAACTCGAATATACTTGGTTGCGCAGCCTTATGGGGTGTTATGTAGACTTTCAGCAAGTCACTGCCGAAGCTCTTAGCTTTGCGCTAAAGGTCCATGATGTAGCCTCAGTTGGACTAGAGCAGCGGCTGTTGGAGTCATACAACCAGCTTTCCAGTTACCCAGAAGTCACGGCTACGCTTAAGCAGCTGCGGGAGGCGGGCATTGCTACGGCCATCCTATCTAACGGCTCGCCAGCGATGTTGAAAGCGGCAGTGGATTATGCTCAGATCGGTAGTTTGATTGATCAGGTTATCTCTGTTGATGATCTAGCACTTTACAAGCCTGATCCACGGGTATACCAGTTGGCTTTGGATAAATTTAGTGTGACTAAAGAACAAGTGTTATTTCATTCAAGTAATGCGTGGGATGTGGCGGGCGCGGTGAACTTTGGGCTCCACGTAGCTTGGATCAATCGCTTTTCACAGCCACCAGAACCGCTCTCTCAGCCACCTCGTTTAACGTTCAACAATTTACAGCAAGTTATTCCGGTTTTAGGTCTTTAAGCTTTTCTTTACACTACACTCGGAGTTATGGTGCGGCAACCTTTTCGTAGCCAACTAGGGGAAAAGCACGGAATTCCACGCCAAGCACCCTAGCTGAGTATACAGTTATTTACACTTAGTCTACAAAGCGGTCGTTGTTAAACACTAGGTCACCGCCCGATGCTGCCACATGACAGGATAAACATCCGGTGGGCATGCCTTTAGCAACCTGCCCAGCAAGAGGCATGTTCTTATCATTTACGTGTAAGCTTCCATCTGGTTTGTATTTAACCCAAAACCAATCTTTATTGTCTGGGTCATAGCCTTTGCGTTTATACATGATGGTGATGGCTTTCAAGTAATCCAGCGGTGCATTGGCTACTGCGCTTTTACTTACACCTGACCCGCCATAATTACGCTTAACGATTAACACACCAGTGTTTTCACCCACGGTTACTTCGCCGTCGATGGTATCCAAAATTGCACCGTGGGGTGGCGAGCCTTTATATGGCGTTCCGTAAATGGACCCCGCACCGGCAAAACGCTGGTCTAACATAACCTGCCACAGCTTGTCCGCGTAGGCCACGTCCTCCGGGCCTCCAAACGGAGCAGCTTGCGAAATTGAGAGTACAAGACTGGCTGAAACACCTGCAACTAGTGATTTTTTATTCATTTGGCCACCTTCATATATAAGTTATAGAGTTCAGTTTTTGCCCATTAAAGAGCAGTAACTAAAGCTTAGTCGTACCAGCTTTATTATTCTTACAGTCCATTTTGAAAAAATTATAAAATTGTTATTACGGCATGTTTCTGCCAGACTAAAATCAATTAATTAGCAAACGGAGCGTCTGTTTTGTGCCAAAAAAAATGTCTTAAATACGTATTTTTAATATTGTTAGTAAGCTCTGCGCCAAGCATGGCTGCGGGGTATTTTGATGACAATAAAACACAGGAACCTCCAGGCACTGATGCCGATATTACCTTTGCACAGCAACTATGGACCAGCATGGAAGAAGCTAAATTGGTTGGATCTAATGCTACTGATTTAAAACCATTTTTGGGGGCCGCACCACCCCACGGTTGGATTTTGGAACTGGCGTCTCAACCCTTACTTATGAGTAATCACAATGGCTTTTTAGTGGTCAAAAAGAACTACAATGGCGACGATCTCACGGTGGAGGATGTGGCCCAAGACCGAAAAAAATACCTTAAGTCCTATACCGTTATGTACCAACGTAAAGCTGGCTATGATGAAGACAACAAGAACTGGTTTTGGGCAAAGTACCAAACCAGCGGTGCGCTCTTTAGAGCCAAAATGAAAGGCGAGGAGGTAAAGCTTGCAGGGCGTTTAGTAAAAGGCAAAACTCGCAATCGAAACACTGCTTGTTTATATTGTCACAGTTCTGCTGGTGGTGGCGACTATATCTTTTACCCAAACATAGAACTACCCTAGACTCATGTATCCGGCTTTGGATTAGGCTTAACAAACTGGTTAGAAAGGCGGCTTAATTGTTGCATTTGCGTACCAAAGTTACGGCAACCTTTGCACATGGATGTGTGCACTTTTAGGCTCACATTTTCGGCCAACTTAAGCTTCCGATCTTGAGCTTGAGACAGTAGTTGTGTGGCTTGTTTACAATTCATCATTTGTTAAGCTCCTTGATCAAACCAGTTATTTTGCAAGCAATTGCGTAGCTTAAGCCGGGCACGGTAAAGCAACACATTGAGGCTGTTTTCGTTGGTGTCTAACTGCTGGCATATTTCGGTGGTACTTAAGCCGATAAACTCTCGCATCATGTAAGCGCGACTGTAATTAGCAGGCAAAGCGCCTAAACACGTTTCAAACACCAGCCAAAATTGATCATTGGCAGCAATCTCTTCGGGTAGTTTCCAAGCGGTAGGCCGTTCCGAAAGGTGCCAATAGCCTCTGTCGTCAAACTGTTGGTCCCAAGCTTCTGGGGGTGGCTCGTCATTATCACTGTGTGAAGCGCCGTTAGAAACCAAGCGTTGACTGCTGCGAATGATGTCCACTATTTTGTGTTTTAAAATGCCAAACACCCAGGTTTTAAAAGCCGCTTTGCGGGCAAAGGATTGCTGATTTTTTAAGGCCCCGATAAAGGCTTCCTGCACAGCGTCTTCGGCAAGGTAAGAATCTTGTAACTGCAATTGTGCAAACTTTAGCATTTGTTGGCGTAACTCGCCCATAAAGGCCTCATCCTGATTCCAGTCCAAGCCTGATAGGGTATTAGTATTAAGCGTTGTCATTGGGTCAATATCCTGTTGAAACACCACTTTAAGCCCGTTATTGGTTCTATTCAATAGCCTACTGTCATAATTATTGGTCCTGGTAGTGGTATACACTGGTATCTTCATGGAATGCTGCCCAGGCAAACCAAAACAACGTCACACTGGTTATGGTCTGGCCTTGGCCATCTTCTACCCATGCCGTCTGGCTAGCGGCATCGTAGTGCACAAAGACCGGCAGGCCTGCAATATTATCCGTTATGGGCTGCCCAGCCTTAGCCAACTCCACCAGCGGCCAGGCCCGGCTTATACCATTGTGTTCTAGACCCAGCACACGTTGTTTGGGATGAAAACCTTGGGCCCTAAATTTAACCGGAAAGAAGGTTGCCGCTGTATCTTCATAACCACCGTAAGGGTCATAGTTATAGCGGCGTCTAAAACCTGTATCAAAGCTCAACACCAATGTCTGAGGGTGGTTTTTTTGCCACCGTTGCCAGCTGGTGTGTTGTACCGCTATGGGTTGGAGTTGCTGGCCTTGCCAAAAGCCCGTTACCGCCTGTTGCTCGATCTGTGACCAGAGCGAGTCCGTTTGCCGGTCGTAAAGCAATACATCACTGTTATACAACAAACCCGACACGCCAAAATCTAAGGCTTGACCATTAATGGTGCGTTCAAACACCATGCCTGAACCACATAAGGGGCAAAAGGTCACCACCACCGGCACACCACCCAGCTCGTCATTAACAATCTCGTGCCAGTTTAAAATACCAATGGGGTAAGCCTTGCTCTGCACACCATCGGTAATACCTAGCACCATATCGTCTGGCTCTAATACCTGCATCTGCTCAGCAGCCAAAAAAAGCGGTTCATCTATAGCCGGAATACCGTCTTTGGGCGGTCCGCCTTGGAATATTTCTGCTACGGGCAACAACCCCTGGTCCAGCTCGAAGCCATTTAGACTCTTTGCCAGTGCTCGGTTGGCAATCGTCAAAGTGCAGAGCAGGGCTAGTAGCGGAGCTGCAACTCTAGCTGTAATTGGGATGGCTGTTAAAAACATGAGGGATCTTCTCCAATGCTAGTATGACTAAAGGTAGTTAGTCGCTGGGCAGTGGCGAATCTTACATGTGGGCTACAAAACAATAGTAGCTGCTTTTCATTATTTAGCTTCCTGAGTAATATATTTTTCTAGTCTAATGCAATGAGTAATGACAGCGGATTTAGGATTGACCACGCCTTAGCCGGCCCAGAAGCCACCAGCCGGTGTATGGCCAGCTATTACGACCACAGCACCCGCGACACGCTAACGAACCACTCAGGGCTTATTGTGGAGCTAAGCCAGTAACGCTACGTCATGCTTTAACGTCGCTATAAAGGCCGCTTGGTCGTCGCCAGGCTGTAACGATTTAACGGCCTCAAGTAAGTGGTCTATTTGAACTGGATTCAATTTTGACCATAGGTCATAGGCTAATTTGTATTTGATATCTGATTGGGTTATTGGCGATTGTGGACTATTCATGGCTAGTTCTTCCTTGATTGCGACATTAACTACGGATTGAGTTTTAGGCACCCTAGTTGGTACCCTACACCTAACAACGATAATTAAAACACCGCATTTAACGGGGATCGAAGGAGCATTCGACTCCCCCCATTTCGCCACCATTATCAAATGTGATCGTATGGCATAGGTGCTTAAAAGGCTTGAGCATCTTCTTGATCGCCCTTGCTACATTTTTTTTGGTCTTGGTTTTGACTCGACAAGTCAGCAGTATCTTAGTGACGCGTTCGACCATGGTGACAAGGTAGCTATTCTGTCCATAGACCGTATCACCTTCCCAGTGACCCACTTCAACTTTATCCTCTATATGAGCTGGCCGCTCATCAATATCAACACGCCCAGGGATCAGATGAGCTCCCGCCTCCGCGCCTTTGCGTGGACGATAACGCTTCCCTTTTCGAACGAGCAATGGTCGCCAACACATTTGGTTAACTAAGCTGTAAATAGTGCTGCATGAGACTGAACCTGAAAACCTTTCAAGACGCATTCGTCCAGCAGCTTGTTCAGGACTCAAGCCAATTAACAGCAATGACTCAATTCGTTTCTGCACTACTTGACTGCATTTAGTGTATTTACGAGCACATTTACGCATTTGTTCGGCATGATTGTGTGCAGTATCGGCACAATACTGGCCATCAGGACACCGTTTTAGCTCATTGGAGATGGTTTTATTACCTCGCTGCATTTCATTCGCTATTCGCCGCGCGGTAAATCCTAGTTTACACAGCGCACCAATCTGGTATCGTTCTGCTTGAGTCAGTTGCCTATATTGGTTGTTCATTTGGACACCTTAGTGGATTGTTTGAGACCCTGAAGCTTATAGGTAGCTGGCTCTCTTTTCTATAATCTAAGTGTGTCGGTTAATGCTGGAATCTAGGGGCTAAATCAGCCTATTTTGGGACAAATAGAGTCGGATATGCGTGATATTGATGGAAGTTCGAGTACCGTGGTGAAAATGGCTAATTTTTCAGATACTCCTTAGGGGTTAATGATAAGCAAATACACAAACTAATTCACAGTCTCAGAAAAGCAATTGCAAACTAATCAAATACTCATATGAGTATTTGTCTAATGTTCTAATATTCTAATATTCTAATTGAGATTGCGGCTGCTGAGGTTCGGTTATCAACATTCAATTTTTTGTATATTTGTTCTAAATGCTTATTGACCGTTCTCGGACTCATTACTAGAATCTGGGAGATTTCCCAACTTGTTTTACCATAAGATACCCAATATAAAACTTCTGATTCACGCTTAGTAATGGGCAAATGGGCTTTAAGGTCTTCAGGTTTTTTGGATGATTTGGTTGGAACAATACTAAGCAAATGCATTTCATCTTGCATGCGCTCATAAGAAATATGGATTGGCTGTGAAAAATGATCTATTGTTAAATCACAGGCACTGCCAGCTGCCAGCCAACTCTCTATTAGCTTCGCAAGACTATCCCATAGGCTCGCCCCCTCCCCACCTATTTTATCAATTAATTCATACACATAAGGGGTAGCCCAAGACAGCTGCCCTGACGCAGTCACACTAAAAAAGTTTTTACCAACATGGTCAAGAGCATATCTAGCACTCAAGGAAAGTTTTGCAGTTTCAATATGTCTTTTAATGCGAACAATTACTTCATCAGGTGAAGTCGGTTTGGTTACATAGTCAGCACCACCAGCTTCAAAACCTTTAACAATATCCTCAACCTCTGTTAGTCCCGTCATAAATATAATTGGCACATTAGGCAGCATTTTTTTAAAAAGACGGCATGTCTCAAAACCGTCCATATCAGGCATCATAGCATCTAGCAACACCACGTCTGGCGGTAACTTCTCAGCAATAGTTAATGCCTGTAAGCCACTGAGTGCTACTAGAACAGTATATCCTTGAGTATCAAGTGCGGCATTCAGCATGCCCAATGATTCAGGGGAATCATCAACCACTAAGATGACATTAGCGCTATTATGCTTCATGCTCAAGCTCACCTAAATATTCAATAATTTTGGGAAAATCACACACTTCAATATACTCGTTGATTTTAGATTCACTATCTTTGGGGTAGCTATAGCTGCCTTCAATCTCTATAAACTTTTCTTTAAAGCCGGACAAAAAGCCAATTTCAGCCAGATCAATTAAGGCTTGGTAATGTTCCTTCGTAACACTAGGTTTCTGTATGGTAACAGCAACATCACCATCAATTGGGGCCAGGCTTTGATACTGCCATTGAAGACTCATTAATTGTGAAATCTTCCCCAACAAGCCCTCTAGATCAATAGGTTTAGCAATATAGTCATTATGGTAGCCTTCAGAATGTAAATCATACTCTGCATCTCGGGCGTTGGCTGACACCATTAACACAGGCATTACATAATGCTGCGCACGCAATATTTTTACCATTTGCCAGCCATTCATTCCAGACATACGTACATCCATTAAAACAAGGTCCACATTACTTTTTTCCAACTGATCAAACCCTTCCTGTGCACCATTAGCCAGTAGTACGTCAAATCCAATTGGCTTCAATAGATCCAACATTAAAGACCGCTGATGATAATCATCATCAATCACTAAAATAGTAAGAGTCCTACCGATATAACCTATAACTTTAGACTTGTTCAATTCTGGCCCCTTAGGATCTTTATACAAATCAAACAACATCAAGCGAAAGTTAAATATTGAGCCTTTCCCTATGCTACTAGTTAAACTTATGTCCCCCCCCATTAATTCAGCTAATGAATATGAAATAGGCAAACCTAAACCTGTTCCCCCGGCGGCCTGCGTATGTGAGTAACGGATTTGCTCAAATGGTTTTAGAATTAACGCTTGATCACTTTTTGCAATCCCAATGCCTGTATCAATAATACTAAAATGTGCAACTCCGCCTCGATAGGTTACTTCAAAAGTGACAGAACCTTGGTCCGTGTATTTAATTGCGTTTGAGATTAAATTCATTAGAATTTGTCGAAAACGTTGTTTGTCTGTGGCCACGTAATCAGGGACATTAGAGGAGACAATGTAATTAAACTTGATGCCTTTCTTATTGGCTTGTAGCTGAAACATTTCAACAAGATGTTTTAATATTGATTTTAAATTAAATTCATCACGCTGCAAAGTAATGCGGCCCGCTTCTATTTGGGAAATTTCTAACAGGCCCTCTATTAGATCCGCTAAATGTTGTCCATTACGCTTAATAATAGAAATATTTGCACGCTGTTGAGTTGACAATATTGGGTCGCGCATTAATAACTGAGCATAACCCAACACCAAATTTAAGGGGGTACGCAGCTCATGACTTAACGCTGCAAGGTAACGACTTTTCGCTTCATTCGATGACTCCGCCGTTTCTTTTGCTTCCTTCAAAGCCAATGAAGTCTCTGCATGGGCACCTTTTATACGATCTAGCACAGCCTTTTTCGAGTCTAGTTCTTGTAATGCCGCTCCTTTTCTCACGTGAGCTAAAATACACAGCCCACTCACAACACCTGTTATTGCCAGTAATAAAATAAAAACCTTAAACAATGTCGTCGCTAATACCTGCTGTACTGTAGGATCATTCACAGGCGCTTGTAAATAGATTAAAAACAGCCCTGTACAAGCAATCAAACTCAACCCTATTGAGAGTGCAACGAAGTGCATTAATGATGAATTTATGTTCTTAGATAATAAAACCATAGCCACTAAGGCCATTGAAATAGACTTTAACACCCATTTCCGCATGTGCACAAGGCTAGCAATAGCTTTAAACATTTCACTTACAACAAGCAGCCTGTATGTAGCTATTACTTGCTTAATTGACTTCTTAAATAGCATCACATTCCATTTATTTCGTTAAAAATCCCATTTTTTAAAGCACAACTGGCTAAGGGAAATCTGAAAAATTAGCCATTTTCATGACTGACTTCTCACTTTCATTCAAACGCTTAAAATATCACCCGATATTACGTAAAACAGGCCTATATTGGCCTGTGTAAGCCCCGTACAATGCTATTTTGGCATATTCTGGGCGCACTTACCCCGTTAAACAGCCAGTGTATACCTCGCCATCCACACATTGCTCAACGCAAATAGTGTCTGCAGCTGATCTGTATTTTTAGCCAACCCACGATAGCGCACCTTAGTAAAGTCAAACTGACGCTTAATGACTCGAAATGGGCGCTCAACTTTAGCTCGGTGTTTCGCCAACCATTTGTTGGTCTGACTCATTTCTGGGTCACGTTTTTTTGCTTTGTTCTTGGTGGAGCTGGATGCATCAATCAAAGTGGCATCGGCCACCGAACCTTGCTTTAGTAATAGGTTATGTTCGAGTCTACGATTTGACTCAAATCCTAAATCACCAAAAGAGCGTTGTTTCAAACCATTGTCACTATTCCATGAGAGTGACTAGGATTGTACTCTAATCAGTTAATTTTGAAGAGTTCCCCTAACCCTAAACCCACAAAAATAGGCTTATATACGCATTATTGCTTAGGCGCTTGCGCATTCTGACTCATTTCATGGTTGCACTGATTAACAGACACTAACCTCGCTTGAAATAAGCGTGTGACAAGTGTTTTTAATGATAAAAGGAAAGAAGATCAACATGAAACTTAAAAAACTGATTATTGCAGGGTCAATTGCGGCAACAGCACTAATGACTACCGCAACCTATGCTACCGATAATATCAAGGTTGGTGTCTTACATTCTTTATCCGGCACGATGGCCATTAGTGAAACCACACTAAAAGACACAGTCCTTATGATGATCGAAGAACAGAATTCACAAGGTGGCTTATTGGGTAAAAAACTAGAAGCTGTGGTTGTAGATCCAGCGTCAAACTGGCCTCTTTTTGCTGAGAAAGGAAGAGAATTACTTGCTAACGAAAAAGTTGATGTCATTTTTGGCAGTTGGACATCTGTTTCACGCAAATCAGTTTTGCCAGTTTTAGAGGAGCTAAATGGGCTGATGTTCTATCCAGTGCAATATGAAGGTGAAGAATCTTCTAAAAACGTATTTTATACTGGCGCCGCACCCAACCAACAAGCCATTCCAGCGGTTAATTATTTAATGGATGATATGGACACAGAGCGTTGGGTATTGCTTGGTACTGATTACGTCTACCCTCGCACTACCAATAAAATATTAGAAGCTTACCTGTTAGAAAACGGAGTTAAAGCCGAAGATATAATGGTTAACTACACCCCCTTTGGACATTCTGATTGGCAAAACATTGTTGCCGATGTGAAGAAATTTGGTTCAACCGGTAAAAAAACCGCTGTGATTTCGACTGTAAATGGCGATGCCAACATTCCTTTTTACAAAGAACTGGGTAACCAGGGAGTTTTGGCAGAAGATATTCCTGTAATTGCCTTCTCTGTAGGTGAAGAGGAACTATCTGGCTTTGATACCAAACCATTAGTGGGTCACTTAGCGGCTTGGAACTACTTCCAAAGCGTCGAGTCTGACGAAAATGAAGCCTTTATTGCTAGTTGGAAAAAATACATTGGAGATGACAACCGCGTGACCAATGACCCAATGGAAGCCACTTATATTGGTTTCAAAATGTGGGTAAAAGCCGTTGAGAAAGCTGGCACAACAGATGTTAATGCGGTTGAACAAGCCATGATCGGTGTTGCTGTACCTAACTTAACAGGCGGCACTGCTGTTATGAACGCCAACCACCATCTATCTAAGCCCGTATTTATTGGTGAAATCCAAGAAGATGGACAATTTGAAGTGGTTTGGTCAACACCTGACACTGTTATTGGTGACGCTTGGTCAGACTTTTTACCAAGTTCCAAGAATCTAGTTTCAGATTGGACTGCGCCCATTAAATGCGGCAACTTCGATGTCAAAACAGCTAAGTGTTCTGGTCAAGATTTTTAAATATGCAGTATTAATTTAACGATCTAATGGGAGGCTAGCATGCCTCCCATTTTCGTTACCTTGAGTCATAAAAATTAAGGATCAATTAATGTTACGACTATTTTCTGTATTACTCTTCTGTGTCATGTCGTTCTATACATCCATTGCCTCCAGTGATGGGGTAGATGGTTTGCAATTACCACCTCTTGTCAAGCAATTACCTAATACAAAGTTAAATCAACTGGCACCGCTAATAGACCAAATAGCGTCAACAAAAGCACCTCAAGTGCGCAGTATTTTGCAGCAACTCAAAGTGGGTGAGCTTTATTATATAAAGTCTAACCAACAAGTAGTGCATGCCCAAAAGAATCAACAAAAAGACTATCAACTCACAGACATACTCACAGGTGAGTTATTACCTACAGTCAAAAAATCAACTATCACAAAAATCAAAACCAATAACCAACTTCGTGGACAAATACGAGATATCTTAGCCTATCTAGATTTAACCCACAGCGATAAAAACATCCGCCTCACAGCGCTTAAGCAGTTATTAGATAAGCCAAATAAAAACGGCATTACCGCAGTCACCCTACTAATAAAACAAGAGCCGGACCCAAAGAACCGTGAGTTAATGACGGTGATTTTGTTAGTTAATCAACTAGAAACTGGGTCCTCAGAAGAAAAGGTTGCTGCCACCATACAACTATCTGAGCGTTTAGAGCCTAGCGTCAAAAATGCAATAGTTAAACAATTAAACAAGCTCAAAGAGCAGCCGGGCGATGCCGTTTTAAAAGATTCATTAACGCAGGCTCTGAAAAAAATTGAGCAACAAGGTGGTTTTTACGAAACGTTTGAATATCTATTTTTTGGCTTAAGCCTAGGCTCAGTTTTATTATTGGCAGCCATTGGACTGTCGATTACGTTTGGGGTAATGGGTGTAATTAATATGGCCCATGGTGAAATGATGATGCTAGGTGCATATACCACGTACGTTATTCAGCAAGCCTTCCCTGAACTTATTGAATATTCCCTGTTGATGTCCATACCTGCTGCCTTTTTGGTGTCTGGTTTGGTGGGCATATTAATAGAGCGTGGGGTCATTCGTTTCTTAAAAGGCCGCCCCTTAGAAACCCTACTAGCCACTTTTGGCATTAGCTTAATTTTACAGCAACTGGTTAGAAGCATCTTCTCACCGTTAAACCGCCCTGTAGCAGCGCCACAGTGGATGAGTGGCTCCTTAGAAATTAACCCCATATTCGCTTTAACCTATAACCGCCTATACATTATATTATTTTCATTAATGGTATTTTTCTCTTTATTGATGATCTTGAAAAAATCGTCCCTTGGCCTTCATGTGCGCGCTGTTTCACAAAATAGAGATATGGCCCGGGCACTCAGTATCAAAAGTTCATGGGTGGATGCCATCACCTTTGGTTTAGGCTCAGGAATTGCAGGTATTGCTGGCGTGGCGTTAAGTCAGCTTACCAATGTGGGCCCTAACTTAGGTCAAGCTTATATAATTGATACTTTCCTAGTGGTGGTATTTGGTGGCGTGGGTAACTTATGGGGCACGCTAGTTGCAGCAATGACACTGGGTAGCTTTAATAAGTTTTTAGAGCCCTCGATGGGTTCAGTGCTGTCCAATATTATTGTCTTGGTTAGCATCGTCTTGTTTATTCAAAAGCGTCCTAAAGGACTGTTTCCACAAAAAGGCAGAGCAGCAGAATGATCAAAACTTTTCTTAGTTCACCCGCTTACAAGAAATTAAGCAGTTTTCATCTTGTAATGGCGGCGTTGTTTTTCTCAAGTCTTTACGTCAGCGTATGTAATCTGGTTTTTGTAGAAGGCTCATTTTTTCATGTGAGTAATTACACTGTTAGTTTGTTAGGAAAATACCTTTGCTATGCCCTACTGGCCCTTGCCGTTGACTTGGTGTGGGGCTATTGCGGCATTTTAAGCCTTGGTCATGGTGCATTTTTTGCCTTAGGTGGCTATGCCATGGGCATGTATCTAATGCGCCAAATTGGCGATCGTGGTGTGTATGGTAACCCAGACGTGCCCGATTTCATGGTGTTCTTAAACTGGACTGAGCTACCTTGGTATTGGGCAGGATCAGACAGCGTGCTGTTTATGATCGCCATGGTATTTATTGGCCCAGGCTTACTAGGCTTCGTATTTGGCAGCCTGGCATTTCGTTCACGGGTGAGTGGTGTATATCTTTCAATTATGACGCAAGCCATGACCTATGCATTATTACTGTCATTCTTCCGCAATGAGATGGGTTTTGGTGGTAATAATGGCTTAACCGACTTTAAAGATATTTTTGGTTTTTCATTACAATCGCCCAGTACTAAATTAGGTTTATTTGTTGCAACCTCCGTGGCCTTGGCAGCAGGTTATGCTATTTGTCACTTTATTGTTAAGTCTAAAATGGGTCGCGTGGTAAGTGCTATTCGGGATGCTGAAGACCGTGTGCGTTTTGTGGGTTATAAACCTGAGCATTATAAGGTGTGGATTTTTGTTGTTTCGGCAATGCTGGCTGGTGTTGCGGGGGCCCTGTATGTACCACAAGTAGGCATTATTAATCCCAGCGAGTTTTCTCCCTTAAACTCTATTGAAATAGTCATATGGGTTGCTGTTGGCGGCCGTGGCACCCTATACGGCGCGCTTATTGGTGCCGTTGTGGTGAGTTACGCAAAAAGCCGTTTTACCGCCATTATGCCCGAAGCCTGGTTATTTGCCTTGGGTGGATTATTTGTTCTAGTAACCCTATTACTACCCAAAGGCATTGCCGGATTTGTAGGCGGATGGCTAGATAAAATCGACCCCCCCAGTACTAGTACAGTAAACCTATCAAACACCACCGCAGCGTCCTCCCGTTCAGTGGAGGCTAAACAATGATTATTGATAAAACAGGATCCCCCATCTCATCCAAGGGTAATATCCAGCCAGATACCAGCCACGGTATGATTTTATATGTCGAAGACGTCAGCGTAAGCTTTGATGGCTTTAAAGCCCTTGACCAGCTTAATTTGTATATCAAAGATGGTGAACTGCGGTGCCTTATTGGTGCCAATGGCGCGGGTAAAACCACCTTAATGGATGTAATTACCGGCAAAACCCGCCCCGACACAGGCGAAGTTACTTTTGGTCAAGCGTTGGACCTATTAGCACTTGACGAAGCAGCTATTGCTAGAGCAGGCATAGGTCGTAAGTTTCAAAAGCCCACTGTTTTTGAGGCCCTCAGCGTGTTTGAAAATATTGAACTGAGTCTAAGCGGAGACAAAGGCATTTACAGTGCCCTATTCCATAAACTCAGTGGTGTTCAAAAAGATAAGATCGATGAAGTACTTTATACTATTGGCCTTACAGAGGAACAACAATACTTGGCAGGTCGCTTATCCCATGGGCAAAAGCAGTGGTTAGAAATTGGTATGTTATTGGCTTCAGAACCGCGTCTACTATTGGTAGATGAGCCTGTTGCAGGCATGACACCACAAGAAACTGAGCGCACCGCAGAGCTTTTAACCTCCCTTGCAGGTCGGCATTCTGTCGTGGTAGTAGAGCATGATATGGCCTTTGTACGCTCTATTGCAGCTCAGGTAACAGTGTTGCATCAAGGCTCAGTGTTAGCCGAAGGCAGCATGGATCAAATTCAACAAAATAAAGATGTGCGTGAGGTTTATTTGGGTGAGGAGCAAGTGTAATTATGATTGAATTAAAATCAGTAAATCAGAAATATGGCGGCACGCAAATTTTATGGGATCTGGATCTTAAAATAGAAAAAGGCTCGCGAACCTGCATCATGGGGCGCAACGGCGTAGGTAAAACAACCCTTCTAAAAACCATTATGGGTTTATTACCCATTAGCTCAGGTAGCCTCACCATTAACAATCGTGATATGACTAAAAGCAGGGTTGAGGGCCGGCCTGAAATTGGGGTTGGATATGTGCCACAAGGCCGCCATATTTTCCCTCAACTAACGGTTGAAGAAAACTTAAAGATAAGCTTAAACTGCTCACGCCAGAGCAGCCGCGTTATTCCACCTGATATTTTCAGTTTATTCCCCGTGCTCAAAGAAATGCTTCAACGCCGCGGTGGTGACCTCTCTGGCGGCCAGCAACAACAACTAGCCATTGCCCGAGCCTTAGTGCTCAATCCCGATATTTTAATTTTGGATGAACCCAATGAAGGCATCCAACCAAATATCGTGCAGCTGATCCGCGATGTGCTATTAAAACTAAACAAAAATAATGGAATGACCATTATTTTGGTTGAACAAAAGCTGTCCTTCGCCCGAGCTGTTGGTGAAAATTTTCACCTAATGGAAAAGGGACAGGTGATCGCCTCTGGTGCCATGAACCAACTCACTGATGAGTTAGTGGGTCAGTATTTAGCCGTATGATAAATCCAAGCATCATTAGTTCCCCCTTAGCAAAACCACAAAAAAACCAGTGGCTTGCTAATCTACTTCTGGAATTTAGCCAGACGCCATTTGGCACACAGCTGACCCGTACCCAAAGACAAGGGCCTTTGTCAGTACAAAAAGCTTTTTACCCCGAAGGCCGTAATTGCGCACATATTTACCTATTGCATCCACCCGCTGGAATTGTTTCAGGTGACGAACTGCGTATTTCTGTGACGGTTAAAACTGGCGCTCATCTACTCTTTACCACCCCAGGCGCAGGCCGTTTTTATCGCGCCCGCACAGATAGAAAAATAGGCGATTCCAAACAAACACAAATAACTAAGCTCACCCTTGAAAGTCATGCTAAGTGTGAACACTTACCCCAGGAGACCATTGTCTATGAAGGCGCAGATGGTTTTAATACGGTCGATATTGAACTCACCCATAAGAGTGTTTACTTGGGCTGGGACATCACCTGTCTGGGGCTACCTGAGTCGGCACAGCCTTTTGTAGCAGGAAAATACTGCCAACTCAACCGTATCTTTTGTGATGGCCAAATCATTTACCACGATCGTATTGCTATTTCACCCGCCAACAACCTATTTAATCATGCGGCAGGTCTTGCAGGTAACAGCGTATTTGCAACTTTTTTGGCCTATGCCCCAGACCAATTAAATACGCCGCAAATACGTAAAGACCTGGTGGCATTGCTGCGTCAAGAAATAGTGCAGGAAAACGCCTCCAATAAGGTGAGTATTAGTGATATTAACGGTTTATTAGTTATTCGCTATTTGGGGTCACATGCCCAGGAGTGCAAAAGCTTATTTATTAGCTTATGGCAGATATTAAGGCCCCTATTCTTTGATAAACCGGCCCTACAGCCACGAATTTGGCATACATAAAAAGAGATTATTATGGATTTATTACCCAGAGAAAAAGACAAATTGCTCATTTTTACTGCGGCATTATTGGCAGAACGTCGGTTAAATCGTGGCTTAAGACTCAATTACCCTGAAGCCATGGCCTATATTTCTATGGAAATTATTGAAGGTGCGCGTGATGGGAAGAGTGTGGCCGAAATGATGGATTATGGGCGCACCCTGCTAACTCGAGAACAAGTCATGGACGGCATCGCCGAACTCATCCCCGACGTGCAGGTTGAAGCGACCTTTGTTGACGGCACCAAGCTAGTTACTGTGCATAACCCAATCATTTAATGGAGAGACTCATGATTCCAGGCGAAATCAAAACCGAACAAGGCGAGCGCCAATTAAATGCTGGCCGCATGCAATTAAAAGTCACTGTAGCAAATTCAGGTGACCGGCCCATTCAAATAGGCTCTCACTACCACTTTTATGAAGCGAATCCTGCCTTAAAGTTTGATCGCACATTGTGCAAAGGTTATCGCCTAGACATTACCTCTGGCACAGCCGTGCGTTTTGAACCTGGCCAACAAAGAGAAGTAACATTAATAGCCTATCGCGGTAAACGTCGCGTATTTGGTTTTCGCGCAGCAGTGCAAGGGATTTTATAGCATGGCATCGATAGATAAGCAGTCTTACGCCGATATGTTTGGCCCAACCGTGGGCGATCGCGTGCGCCTAGGCGACACAGACCTTTGGTTGGAAGTAGAAAAAGACTACACCGAATATGGTGAAGAGGTGAAATTTGGTGGCGGAAAAGTTATTCGTGATGGTATGGGACAAAGTCAGGCGTCCTGCTTTGATACGGTAGATCTAGTGATCACCAATGCCCTTATTTTCGACCACTGGGGCATTGTGAAGGCGGATGTAGGTATTAAAGAGGGCCGTATCGCTATTATTGGTAAAGCGGGCAACCCCGACATTCAAGATAACATCGACATCGAAATTGGCCCAGGCACAGAGGTTATTGCCGGTGAAGGACAAATATTAACTGCTGGTGGGATAGACGCCCATATCCATTTTATCTGCCCACAGCAGATTGAAGAAGCATTAATGTCTGGGGTGACCACCATGATCGGTGGCGGCACAGGCCCTGCGACAGGCACCAACGCCACCACCTGCACCTCGGGGCCTTGGAATATTCATAAAATGTTACAAGCCACTAATGATTTTGCCATGAACTTTGGTTTTCTTGGTAAAGGCAATGCCAGTTTGCCCGTGGCGCTTGAAGAGCAAATTGAAGCCGGTGTGTGTGGTTTGAAACTGCATGAAGACTGGGGTACTACTCCTGCGTCAATAGATAACTGCTTGTCTGTTGCCGACCGCTATGACGTGCAGGTAGCCATTCATACTGATACCTTAAATGAATCTGGCTTTGTTGAAGACACCATGGGAGCCTTCAAGGGCAGAACCATACATACCTATCATACCGAAGGCGCTGGGGGGGGGCATTCACCCGACATTATCCGAGCCTGTGGCGAAGCTAATGTGTTGCCATCATCCACTAACCCAACGCGCCCCTATACTGTTAATACCATAGATGAACACCTTGATATGCTGATGGTGTGCCACCACCTTGACCCCAGTATCCCAGAAGACGTGGCGTTTGCAGACTCTCGCATTCGTAAGGAAAGCATTGCCGCAGAAGATATTCTGCATGATATGGGGGCCATCAGCATGATCGCGTCAGACTCCCAGGCCATGGGGCGCGTGGGTGAAATGATCACTCGCACTTGGCAAACTGCGCATAAAATGAAACAACAACGCGGCCCACTTGCCCCCGATAGCCAGCGTAATGATAACTTTCGCTTAAAACGCTATATCGCCAAATACACCATTAATCCTGCTATCAGCCATGGTATTAGTCATGAAGTGGGCTCTATTGAAGTGGGCAAACTGGCCGATCTAGTGTTATGGAAACCTGCGTTTTTTGGTATTAAACCAGCTATGATCTTAAAGTCCGGTTTCATTGCAGCCGCACCCATGGGTGATGCCAATGCCTCTATTCCCACACCACAACCCGTTTACTACCGCCCGATGTTTGGCTCCTATGGCTCTGCAGCAGCACAAACTTCCATGACCTTTTTATCACAGGCAGCCATTGATAACGGCGTTATGGGTAAGATTGGTATGACACGCATGGTGGGAGTGTGTAAAAACACCCGTAACATTGGCAAGGCCGACATGATTCATAACAACTGGCAACCCAAGATAGAAGTTGATGCCCAAACCTATGAAGTGCGTGCCAATGGTCAACTATTAACCTGTGAGCCTGCCACAGAACTGCCTCTTGCGCAGCGTTATTGCTTATTTTAAATCCTGAGGTAAGACATCATGTTACAAGTTTTTGAAAGGCTCACTCATAGCCACCTGCGTATAAACGATACCATTACCTTAGCGCAGGACACGCGTAAAAAATCGCGTATTAAAAGCAGCACAGATAAAGGTGCTGAAATCGCTATTTTTGTAGAGCGGGGTCACCCGCTTTTAGTGGGTGACATATTAAAAACAGAGTGTGGCCAACTCATTGAAGTAAAAGGCCAAGCAGAAGAGGTGTCTACAGCTCTAGCCACCGATTGGCTAAGTTTTAGTAAGGTTTGTTACCACTTAGGCAACCGCCATACCACAGTGCAAATTGGTGAATTATGGGTGCGTTTTAAACCCGATCATGTGCTCGAACAACTGGCCCACAAGTACGGTTTAATTGTTGATAAAACGCCGGCAATTTTTGAACCTGAAAATGGTGCCTATGGTGCCCGCAACCTTAGTCATGACCATGCACATTAATACAAATGATCCACTTAAACTAAACAGGCTGCTACAACTTTGCAGTGCAAACCTACCAGTGGGCGGGTTCTCCTGCTCTCAGGGGCTAGAGTATGCTGTTGAAATGAATTGGGTTGATTGCCAAAAAAGCACCTTTGACTGGGTTGATATAAATTTAAATCAGTCGTTAGTACACACCGATTTAGCCATTTTAAAACGCCTTTATCAGGCATTACAGAAAAATGACGTTAAAGCGTTTAAGAGTTATAACCAAACCTTGATTGCTTGTCGCGAAAGCCATGAATTTCGCCTGGCCGACCTAGCAATGGGTAAAGCCTTGGTGCGCTTATTAAAGCAATTAAACAACCTAAATAGTGAAGCATATGAAGATTTACTAAATGAAAATGAACTTAGCTTTGTTAGTGTTTTTGCCATTTGCTGTTACCTTTTTGAGCTTGATTTAATCAGTGCACAAAGTGGTTTTTGTTGGACCTACATTGACAACCAAATCGCTGCGGCAACCAAACTTATACCTTTAGGGCAAACACAGGCACAAAATTTACTATTTGATTTGAGTGCGCTTATAGCCCAAGCGATTAGTTCGGCTAATGAAATTGAAGAGCATGAAATAGGTGCTAGCATGACCCATTTAGCAATGGCCAGTGCATGGCATGAAACCCAATACACTCGCTTATTTCGATCATAAAAATAACCAATAATTCGCATACAACGTGCATGCTAACACTTTTATTCCTATGTTAAAAACTAGCCTAAACAAAGTATTAAATATCTATATGGAACAGTAATTATGAGAAAAAAACAATTATTGCGCATTGGTGTTGGCGGCCCCGTTGGCTCTGGTAAAACTGCCTTGCTAAGCCAATTATGTATATCCTTGCGCGATCGGTATGATATGGCCGTTGTGACTAACGATATTTATACACATGAAGATGCCCTATTCTTAACCCGAAACAATGCCCTTAGTGAAGATCGAATTATTGGAGTAGAAACAGGTGGTTGCCCACATACTGCAATTCGTGAAGATGCATCAATGAATCTTGCAGCCATTGATGAGCTGCATGAGCGCCACCCCAATCTCGACTTCGTTTTAGTGGAAAGTGGCGGTGACAACCTCAGTGCCACTTTTAGCCCCGAGCTTTCTGATTTAACCCTCTATGTGATTGACGTGTCTGCAGGGGATAAAATCCCTCGTAAAGGAGGTCCTGGTATTACTAAATCTGATCTTTTAATCATCAATAAAATTGATGTCGCAGATCTGGTGGGTGCATCATTAGAAGTGATGGACAGAGATGCGAAAAAAATGCGTGGCGAAAAGCCTTTTATTTTTAGCAATATGAAAACACAGCAGGGCCTAAATGAGATTATCAGCTTTATTGAAATACAAGGCATGCTGACGTAACTATGAATAAAAGACATTGAGAAAATTAATGAAATATAGCTATGTAAATACAAAGTTTTAATAATATTAAACTCCACAGGAGATAAAACAACAAGTTAGGCACCATCCATGGCGTGGAAAAACCTTAAGCAACGGAGTTTGGCCGATTCGATGATGATTGAGCACCAAGCCCTGAAAGAGCTGGATTCAGTTAATGAACTTATCGACTGGTCTCGACTAGAGCGCTTTTTACAAGGCATTCACGCTAGAACTAAAGGTGAGAGGTCTTGGCCACCCTTGTTGATGTTTAAGGCGCTGTTACTGCAAAGCTGGTATGGGCTCAGTGATCCAGCGTTAGTCATTGCCGAAACAGTGCCAGATCACAGCACCTTTTGGCGCTTTAGGCAGACTCTTGAGCGTTTGAATTTAATGGGTAAGTTACTCAACGAAATCAACCAACAGCTCACCGATCAAGGGTTATATATTAAGTCAGGTGGCGTCAGCATTATAGATGCCAGCGTGATTGAAGCCCAACAGTGTCGACCTAACAAAGGTAAAGACGGCCAGCCGACTCAAGACCCGGAAGCGGATTGGAACGTTAAAACAGGTTCCGATGGCAAGCGAAAAAGCACCTATGGATACAAAGCGCATATAAATGTTGATGAAGACGGTTCAGGCCATTTTTATCAGCGATTTGTGGCGAATCATCCCCGGAGTGAAATAAGCGTATTGTTCAGATGATCCTTAACCAATAGATACGACAATAGAGCGCTACCCTCTGCGCGGCCAACTACTACAATCACAATGCTAACATACCACTCAGCCCTTATTGTGGAGCTATGCCAGTAGTTCTACGTCATGCTTCAACGTGGCTATAAAGGCCGCCAGGTCATCACCAGGCTGCAACGATTTAACACCCGAATGATAGGTTAGTAACCACTAACAAAAAAGGTGGCGTAGAGGGTGGCGTAGGGGGTGGCGTAGCACTTTTGAAAAGGTGGCATAGGGTGGCGCAGAAATGAACAATCCATACGTGGCGCGGGTTTCAGCCGGTGGCGTAGGGTGGCTTATCTTAGGGTGGCGTAGCTATATATCAATAGATATATATGGGGCTCTATAGAGCGCCCCAATATCTAATGAATATAAGGAAAAAAAGCGCGGGCTTGAAAATGGACGTAAAAATTAAAGGGGTTGGTTGTGGTAGATAGCAGAAGAAAAGGCGCTAGCGCGTTTATCCTTGGGCTTCAATAAATTCCATACTTATACCTTTGTAAAAATGCCGGATATAACATTAGATTCTATGGACCCAGGCTCGATAACATTATTGCCTAACCAAAGTTCCCATACCTTCATAGCAGCCCTTTTTTCGGGCAAATAGTCGTACCGGTCGTAGTGCTTGCTACTCACGTCGGGTGCGGAATGGTTTTGCATCCGGTCTCGCATTACTTTACTAATACCAGCCTTGCCCATTAACGTTTTTACGGTCCGGCGTATATCCCGCGGAGTGAAAGACTCAATATCCAAGTTGGACCGTAACCGGGTCACCTGGTTAGACATTACGCTTGCTCGGTCGTATATATCAGATTTTGGATTAGATACGCGAGAAGGGAACAATAGGTTAGAAGTGCTTGGTTCGGCCAGGCGCGTTTCTATTTCCTGCCAGGCGTACTTGTTTAGCAATATCAAATTAGGAGTATTCGATTTGGTTTTAGTCATGTAGATGCCCTTTTCATCATGCGCTATATCGTCAAAAGTAAGCCTCAATAACTCAGAAGGGTGGAACCCAGTGCAGACCATGACCTTTAATAAGCTGGCGTAAACAGGGTTCATGTATTGGCCGCATTCATTCCATATCGTTCCCAGTTCTTCCGCGCTTAAGTGTCGTTGTAAGGCACGTTCAAACTTTTTAATTTTTTGAATTTTTGACACAGGGTTAAAGCTTATGTCAAAACACAATGCTTCTGACCTTTGAACGGTTATGTCGTGGTCATAAGTAAGGCCAACGTTAAATGCAGCGTGTAAATCGCCGCGCGTTCTGTTCAGTGTTGTGGTTATTCCACGATCATACATGGATTGCAAAATGTGCTTGATGTCGTCGGCTGTTATGAGGTTGGCTTTCTGGGTTGCTAGATGTGGATAGGGGATAAGCACGTAGCGTTCTAGGGATGCAAAGACCTTGGCATAGGATGATCGGTCCTCTGCCTTCATTCGGTCCCTGTACGCCTCACAGAGTTGTTGAAGGGTTCCTAGGTTATCAAGTCGTGCACGTTCACGAATGGCGGCTTGTTCGATCGCAGCCCTTTGGCGCTTTTCTTCTTCAAGTTGGAATTTGATATTGTCGGTGCCGGCGGCCTGGCTAGATAGTTCGTTTGCTTTTTTTCTGGCCTGGACCAGTTTCATGGAAGGATACGAGCCAATCTTGATGTTGATCTCGTTACGTTCCTTCAATATTTTACGGAAGTAGAATTCTTTGGACCCGCCGGCGGCCCTCTTTTTGTTCCAGATAATGAGCGACCCGCCATTATCTAAGCGCTCGCTTTTTCGCTTACCAAGTGCGAGTCCGATAATTGTAGTGTCGTATAGTTTTGCCATTGGTGTATATCCTCAAATCCGGTTCCATATCCGGTTCCATCTACAAGAATACAGCCATGAGCATTAAAGAACAATAAAAAACCATTATCGTTAAATATCAGCAAGTTAAATATTTGCAATATCAAGCATATCCAACTAAATACGTTATACCAAGAGATTCCGATCCTGTTGGTCGGGGGTTCGACTCCCTCCTGGCGCGCCACGTTCATTTCTTTAAACCCTTGTTTTAAAAGGTTTTATTGTTTAATTTAACGGAGAAACGGTACCACTTACAGTATCACTTTGATAAGGTAGGGTATCCCGTGAAGTTTAAATTCAACACCAATCATGCATCCATCGTTATGAAAGTCCGTTACATGTGGCGTAAATCAGATACGTCTCCGTGGTATTACCGAAGAAAACTTCCTGACGACATTAAGGCTATCTTAAAGCAACGTGGCGAACCTACGCCTGTCTCTAGAGTTAAGGCGCTGCGGACCCACAGTGATGTCCTTGCCGTGAAGTTGGTTGGGCGCGAGACTCGTAAGGATGATGAGTATTTCTACCAACTCCGCGAAGGTATCGCTACCTCTAAAGCTTTGAAACTAGCTGAAAGACAGCTTAATGACCATGGACTCAAGTTAGCACCTGCTTCCGCGCAGACTGCTCCGATAGATTTAGACCTCTATTACGATAAGCTTCAGGAGATGGTTGAATCGCCACTAGTTAACTAGACGCTTTTTAGCCTCATTTTCATATTGCTTATCACGCAGTCACCCACATTCCTCTCCAGTAATTATCTTTGAAGCCTGATTGTCAGTGGTATTTTATTAATGCCTGTCAATTCGGTTTTATGGATAAAAGCAAAGCCCACGATTTTCTGACGACTGTAGGCGGTCTTCACTGTGGGTAAAAAAGTGTTAGCTCTTAAAATGAAACAGATAGACTAGCAAATACAAGTGATCGTGTTCTTTCTTTTGTTAGTGTTAATCAATTCAGCTATACAAGTAGCAACTGCAGTTCGCGACACTTGTAGATTTGGAAGTTTACCTTCATTGATAAGCTGATAATCAATTTCAGATTTATTGGTTAGACCTACTGCTCGTAGAATGTGGTAATCAAAGCCACTGTTTATAACAGCCTGTTCCTGAGTTTCGTGCTCGCGCATCGTATGAGCAAGTAGTGTGTAGGCAATAAGTCTGCTGCCCCAACCAATCTGATGTTTGCTATCACCTATACCAGCGGCGCTTAGCAGTATGAGTGTGGGAGTGGAGTTGCTGTTGGCTTTTAAAGCATTAATGATATTTTCTGTGCCTAAGCTGCGAACGTTGTTCTTCATAAGCTGTTTAGTGCCCAGAGCTATGACAACAACATCGGCTTGCTCGGTAGCTAAGAAAGATAATGATTTGTCTTCTAGCACGTCACTTTGGATATAAGTTAGACCTTTTTTTGTTGAGGTGCTGGGAATATTCCGCATCGCTGCGATTACTTCGTGACCAGCTTCTAAACATTGCTCTACAACTTGTTTGCCAGTTTGACCTGACGCTCCAAAGACAGTAATTTTCATAGGGTATTTTGATTTTATTAAGGTGTTCGCGCAATGGTAGCACTTAACACAAAGTGCTACAAAACAATCTATAGCGTGCCTAACATTTGGTTTTATTATGAACTCTTTCGCGGAAAACCAGGCAGTTGCATTCAGCCGAAATATCGCAATCCAGTGTTCATAGTAAATATCCTTTTAATTCCTATTCACTTAACTACATCAGCCCAACTGAAATGGACTATAAAAGGTTAGAAGAGTATAAAGAAGTGCAGCGTTTAATTAAGCGGTGCCTACCTACTCCAGTTGACCCTGATGGTTGGCTCTATCAAGTTTATATGGGTGATAACTTCAATTTCATGGATCAAAATGCAGGGTACACTCATAGACAGTCCTATGTAGCTTATGGGATCGCAGTGGAAGTGGCCAAAGTAATCGTTGACCGCTGTCTACCTGACAGTGCGGCTGGCTCTACAAACCTCTACGCTGGTTTTGCTCAGTACGGAGATATGCCATACATAACGCCCGCAGCGCCGGATGGAGTCGCCGATTTTTGTGGTCTTGACTACGCAAAAGCGCGCAGTCATATGTTGGAAAACCTATAGCCATGTTATAAGCTGGCAGGATGGGGTTTTATGGTCGAATGTTGGCCATATTCACTGTACCACTACAACCACAACAATCTAACCCTTTTATGACGTCAAACGGTTCTGTCTGAGGCTCAAGGGAGGTACTAAGTGTCTATAAACTGCCCTTGGCACCACTGTTGTAATTGCTGAGCCACCTGGTTGAGCAACTCCACGTTTTGATGATTCTTACGGACCAGTGCACTCCATTGAATGGGTATGCTGTTTGCCGTCACTGGTTGCGCTAATAATTCCTGCCGGTCTAAGTAGGGTTGCACCGCCCAACGGCTCAGAATCGAGCGCCCAAAACCGGCTTTGACCATCTCTATCACCGCTTCGGTATTGCCCGCACGTAAGTAGTTGTGTGGCCTACACGCGGCTGGGCGCCATAATAACTGCTCCTCAAAGCCGGTTTCATACACCGTAGAGTAAGTGATGAAGGGTTCGTTTAAGAAGTCTGTGGCAACCATATAACCGTTGTTTGGCACCGATTTATCAAGCGCACAGATGGCTACTAATTCATCCTCAAATAATGCGTGAACGTGGGCGCCACCAGATACAAACCGACCCGCGGTAATGGCAATATCCACGTCTCCATCGAGGGTGCTGCTCATGGGCACTTTGTGGGTGTCGGTAATAAACTCAAAATATAGATTAGGCCATTGCTGTTGAATTTGCTGCAAAAAGGATGGCAGCCAGCGATAACTGTTATAGGCGAAGGTGCCAATACGGATCACTTCGCTAGGTTCAGTGTCGGCTTTGCCCATGAGTGTAGATTCGGCTAAACCCGCTTCCATAAGAATGGTGTCTGCACTGGAGGCTAAAAACTCACCGGCCGAGGTGAGCCTCAGCCTACGCCCAATGCGAGCAAATAACTTGCTACCTAAACGTCGCTCAGCCTCTGCGATTTGGTGGCTTAAAGCGGATTGCGTAAGTCCCAGAGCTTGGGCCGCTGCCGACACTGTGCCATGGATACGCACCGCCTGCACAACTCTGTAGTGGCTTAGTTTGAGGCGTAGCATATATTAAATAATTTCATGATTTAGTGGCTAATTATTAATTTTTAATAAAGCAGACCATAGCCTATGATGTTGTTTTAACGCAAGACCTATTAAAGAGTGGTATACACATGAGACGCTCGCGCCCTAATCGCTCCAAATCCAGCCGCGCAAGTGGGGGCTGTCATCAGGCGCCGTCGCAGCAGCTACACAACCCTTATCCGCCTATGCAGTTGGTGAGTGAATCGCAACTGGAAGACATTCACCAAGCCTCGTTAACACTGTTGTGTAATACCGGCATCGACTTTCAATCACCACGGGCCGTAGAAATTCTACGCGGCGCAGGTGCGATGGCGGATGCCGATGGCCAGCGGGTAAGATTTGACCCTGACTGGGTGATGCAAACCATTGCCACCACCCCCAGGGAGTTTGTATTGCATGGCCGCGGCCCAGACCGTCAGATCACCATGGGCGGCAGTTCTATGGCCTTTGCTATGGTGGCAAGTACGCCCAATGTGTCTGATTTGGACCGGGGCAGAATTTCTGGAAACTACGAGGACTTTTGTAATTTGTTACGCCTAGGTGAGAGCCTCAATAGCGTGCAATTACAGGCGGGTTTTCCGGTTGAGCCCTGCGACGTCAACGTCAATATTAGGCATTTAGTGGCGGCTGAAGCCATGGCTCGGCTCACCACTAAACCGGTGGGGGGTTACGCTCTAGGCCGCCAGCGTATGCTGGACGTGATTGAAATTGCCCGTATTAGCCGGGGCATTAGCCATGCCCAATTGCTTGAGCAACCGTCTATACATACCGTAGTTAACGCCAACTCGCCGTTGATTTACGATGCGGCATTACTGGAAGGTGCGATTGTTATGGCGCAGCACAACCAACCTGTGATCTACACGCCCTTTACTCTCGCTGGCGCCATGGCACCCATTACTATTGCGGGTGCGCTGGTGCAACAAAATGCCGAATGTTTGGCGGGCTTGGCTTTTCACCAATGTGTTAATCCTGGCGCACCAGCTATGTATGGCAGCTTTACCTCTAATGTTGACATGAAATCGGGTTCCCCTGCCTTTGGCACCCCCGAATATAGCCAAGCCACTATTGCGTCTGGCCAACTGGCCCGTAAATACGGTATTCCCTTACGGGCCTCCAATGCTAACGCCTCCAATGCGCCCGACGCGCAGGCCACCTACGAGTCTCAAATGTCGTTATGGGGTTGTATGATGGGGCAAGTGAATTACGTGTTACATGGCTTGGGTTGGATCGAAGGTGGCCTGTGTACCTCTTACGAAAAAATCATTATCGACGCAGAAATGATTCAAATGTTGCAGGCGTTTATGCAGCCTATGGACACCAGTACCGATGCCCTAGGGGTTGAAGCCATTGCTCAAGTGGGCCCCGGCAGCCACTTTTTTGCCTCGCCACACACTATGTCACGCTATGAAAATGCCTTTTATTCGCCCTTGTTGTCGGATTGGTCAAATTTTGAAAACTGGCGCGACGCAGGCGCCATGAATGCCACTCAGCGGGCTAATAAAATTTGGAAAAGACTATTACAAGAGTATAAAGAACCCCAATTAGACGCAGACATTGACGCCCAGTTAACTGAGTTTGTACAACGTCGTATTAGTGAAGGTGGTGCGGCACCTGGTGTCTAAGCACGGGAGGCGATTAATAACAATTAAGGAGACTCAAACGTGAGCAAGCAGTATGACGTAGTGATTATAGGGGCAGGCATTATTGGTGCGGCTATCGCTTTTTCCTTAGCCCGAAGTGGCAAAAAAACACTTAACATAGATGCCTTACCGGCGTCGGGTTACGGTAGTACCAGTGGTTCTTGCGCCATTATTAGACCCTATTATTCAACCGTTGAGACCAGCGCCATTGCCCATGAAAGTCACCGCTATTGGAGTGATTGGAGTGAAATACTGGACGCAGAAGACGAACGCGGGCACGTTAAGTATCACCCCGTGGGCTGTTTGGTGGCTAAAACCGAAACCAACGGCTATCTAGCCTCTACCATGGTTATATTAGACGCCATTGGCGCGCCCTACGATGAGCTGGATCCAGAGCAATACATGCAGCGCATGCCCATTTTTAATGTTGAATCCTATACTCCGGCCAAGCGCCCAGAGGATGACGGCTTTGGCGAACCCAACGGCAAACAAATCGGCGGCGGCGTGTTTATTCCCGAAGGCGGCTATGTGAGCGACCCGCAGCTGGCCGCCCATAACTTACAAAGGGCCGCAGAAGCTAACGGGGCAGAGTTTATATTTAACGCTAAAGTGTCCAGTATTCGCCAGCTTAATGGCCGTATTGCAGGCATAACACTGGCTACTGGTGAGCACATTGATGCGCCGGTAGTGGTGAACGCCGCGGGGCCCCATTCGGCTAAAATCAACGCTATGGTCGACGCCCAACAAGACATGAAGATTACCACCCGGGCACTGCGCCACGAGGTGGCCCATGTGCCATCGCCAGCTGGATTCGATTTTGAAAAACAAGGTTGTGTGTGTTCCGACAGCGATATTCATACTTATTGCCGGCCAGAGACGGGTAACCATATTCTTATTGGCAGTGAAGACCCCGCCTGTGACGGTAAAGATTGGGTGGATCCTGATGATTACAATAAAAACTTTACCGATCAGTGGCGTGTGCAAGCGTTACGCTTGGGTCAGCGTATACAGAACTTACCCATCCCTAACCAAGCCAAGGGCGTAGTGGAGCTCTACGACGTTACGCCTGACTGGGCACCCATTTACGATAAATCCTGTGTACCAGGTTTTTATATGGCCATTGGCACCAGTGGTAATCAGTTTAAAAATGCGCCCATTGTGGGCGACATGATGCAGCAATTAATTACCGCCTGTGAGCAAGGCCAAGACCATGACGAGCAGCCGGTGGTATTTAAGCTTAAGTACTCTGGCCGGCCCATCGATTTAAGTATCTTTTCCCGTAATAGACACATCAACCCCAATAGCAGTGGCACAGTGCTTGGTTAACTCTAAGGCCCAGCCAGAGCAAAGCAAAGCGACAGACAAAGGAACAAAGATTATGAAATCACATGTAAAAGTAGCCGTTATTGGTGGTGGTGTAGTGGGTTGCTCGGTGTTGTATCACCTTACTAAGCTAGGTTGGCGTGACGTGGTACTGATCGAGCGCTCGGAGCTTACCTCGGGCTCTACATGGCATGCTGCCGGTGGTTTTCACACCTTAAACTCGGATCCCAATATGGCCGCACTGCAGGGTTACACCATTAAGCTGTACAAAGAATTAGAAGAAATTAGTGGCCAGAACTGTGGCCTACATCACGTGGGTGGCATTACCTTAGCCGACAGCCCTGAACGAATGGACTTTTTAAAGGCGGCCCGTGCCATGCACCGGCACATGGGTTTGGATACACAAATCATCACCCCAGAGGAAATTCGCGACCTTAGCCCCATCGTTAACACCGAAGGCGTGTTAGGTGGGTTGTACGACCCTCTAGATGGCCACTTGGACCCGTCGGGTACCACCCATGCTTACGCCAAGGCTGCGCAAAAACAAGGCGCCGAAATTTACTTACGTAACCCCGTGTTAGACCTGCATCATCGACAAGACGGCACATGGGATGTGGTCACCAAAAACGGCACTATTCATGCCGAACATGTGGTGAATGCGGCAGGCTTGTGGGCCCGAGAGTTAGGCGCCATGGCCGGGGTGTTTTTACCTCTGCACCCCATGGAACATCAATATTTGGTTACCGACGATTTGCCTGTGGTGTTTGAACGAGACACGGAACTACCCCACGTTATGGACCCCGCCGGAGAAAGCTACCTGCGCCAAGAAGGCCGCGGTTTAGTGATTGGTATATACGAACAAGACTGTGACCCTTGGGCCGTAGACGGCACCTCGTGGGACTTTGGTCATGAATTGTTAGACAACAAGCTCGACCGCATTGGAGACGCCTTAGAATTTGCCTTTGATCGCTTTCCTTGCCTTGCCGAAGCCGGTATTAAAAATGTAGTTAATGGGCCCTTTACCTTTGCTCCAGACGGTAATCCCTTGGTTGGGCCCATCCCTGGGTTAAAGAACTACTGGTCCTGTTGCGCCGTGATGGCAGGCTTTAGCCAAGGCGGTGGCGTGGGGCTTACTTTGGCTGAATGGATGGTTTATGGCGAGCCTTCGCGCGACGTATTTGCTATGGATGTGGCCCGCTTTGGCGACTATTGTACGCCGGCGTACACCCGCAACAAGGTGAGAGAAAACTATCAAAAACGCTTTAGTATTTCTTACCCTAATGAAGAGTTACCCGTAGGTAGGCCGTTAAATACCACGCCTGCGTATGGCATTTGGCAACAACAGCGGGCGGTATTTGGCCAAGGCTACGGTATGGAGCATGTGAATTATTTTGCCTCAGAAGGCGAGCCTCTAGAAGAGACGCCAAGCTTTCGCCGCTCTAATGCATTTGACGCGATTGGCGGCGAATGTCGAGCAGTGCGTAACAGCGTAGGCATTAACGAAGTGCATAACTTTGGCAAGTACCGAGTTAAAGGCTCTGGCGCAAAGGCCTGGCTAGACACCATTATGGCGGGCCGCATACCTAAACCCGGAAAACTGGCACTCAACCCCATGTTAAACCAGTCGGGTAAGCTTATTGGCGACTTTACTCTCTCCTGCCTTGGTGAAGATGACTTTTTGGTAACGGCTTCGTTTGGTATGCAGGCTTACCATATGCGTTGGTTTCTAGACCATTTGCCCGCATCTGGGGTTGAACTGAGCAACGTCTCTACCGACTTAATTGGCTTCCAAATTGCCGGGCCAAAAGCGCGTAGTGTGCTTGCCGCCACCACTCGTTTTGATGTGTCTAATGAAGCCGTGCCCTTTTTAAGCATTCAACGAATGGAAATTGGCCAATGTGATGCGTTAGTGCAGCGGGTGAGTTATACCGGGGATTTAGGTTACGAAATTTATGTGCCTAAAGAGCAGCAAATTAGCCTGTATTACAGTTTGGCTGCGGCGGGTGAACCCTTTGGTATGAAACCTTTTGGTATGCGCGCCATGATGAGCCTACGCTTGGAGAAATCTTTTGGTTCATGGATGCGAGAATTTAAACCCGATTACACGCCACTGGAAACCGGTATGGATCGTTTTATGAGCTACGATAAAGCCGCAGATTACATTGGCAAAGACGCTGCGTTAGAGGAGCGCAATAACCCACCCCAACGTCGTTTGGTTACTTTTATAGTGGAGGCATTAGATGCCGATGTGGTGGCCGATGAACCGATTTGGAAAGATAACCAAGTGGTGGGCTACGTCACCTCTGGAGGTTATGCCCACTTTAGCGAAAAGTCAGTGGCGTTTGGTTTTGTGCCTATTGATATGATTGCAGAAGGCGCTTGCTTCGAGATCGAAATACTCGGAGAAATGCGCCCTGCAACCATTTATCACAAGCCATTGTTTGACCCGCAAGCACAGCGAATGCGGGGCTAAGCCTCGCGCTGTTGTTTGCGGGTTTCTCGGCCATGGAATACGTAACCAATAAGGTTAAGCAATACCTGCGCAGCCAAAATGCTGGTGGTGCTAGACAAATCATAGTCTGGTGCTACCTCACACAGGTCAATGCCCACCACGTCGCCCTTGTTGGCAACGCCTTGTAACACTTCCATCACCTCGTAATAGGTAAAGCCACCGTGGCTTGGCGTACCCGTACCGGGTGCAATGGACGGATCAAAACCATCAATGTCTATGGTGATGTAGTAGCTAACCCCGTCGGGGATTAGCTCCAAAACACCTTCGGGCCCTAAGCGGCGCACATCACGTACAGATAAAATAGTGGAGCCAGCATTCTCTGCCATTTTGTGGTCTTCGCGGTTAGATGAAGACACGTTGCGTATTCCTAGCTGAGTCATCCCGGTAACGTAGGTTTTTTCCGACGCGCGACGAATGGGATTACCATGGCCAAAGCGCACACCGTGGCGTTCGTCGACGAAGTCCAAATGCGCATCAATCTGAATGATGTGGATAGGGCCTTGGTCATCAAAGGCCTGAATACACGGTGCATTAATAGAATGGTCGCCTCCCGCGACCACTGGCAATACGCCAGCGGCTAAGGCTTTGCGTACACCATATTCAATGTTGGCATGGCTTTGTTCGGTGTTGGTGTGGATGATGTCAGCGTCACCCATGTCGACCATTTTTACGCCCTGAAGGTACATGGTATCGTCTTCGTAGGAGTAAGCACCGCCATGGCCAAAAGAAAAGAGGGTAGAAGCTTCTCGTATAGAGCGCGGCCCCATACGAGCGCCAGAGCGCCACTGGGTACCACAATCGAAGGGGGCGCCCATAAAGGCCACGTCCGCTTTGATGTTGTCCCAGTCCTCACTAATAGGGCTTTTTCCAAAGGTACAAAAGCCCACAAAAGGCAGATTTAAACGGCCTTTTTCGTAATTGTTTTCGCTCATGGCGACAGTTCCTGATAAATTAATCTAGGTGGTTCACCTAGCAAACAGAAACCCAAAGATAACGGGTTTCTGCTCATCAGTGAAGCGTTATTTGCTGCGTGTCTTTAGGTCAATCTGTACCCTACGACTCAGGTCGAAATCCTCCTTGCCATCAACGAGTACTGGGTCTGTTTCGCCTTTGGCAAATAATGACGTGGCCATTATATTCAACTCGGCTAAGAAACTAATCACGGCTTGTATGCGGCGTTCCGAAAGGCTCATGTTGTAAGCGTGTGTACCTCGGCTGTCAGCATGGCCTGTGAGGTGAACCCTGACGATGTCACCTTTGTTAGACGCCATAGCCAGCTGCTGTAAGCTACCCCTGTCATCTGCGTCCAAGTTGGACTTATCGAAGTCGAACAGCACCGTGGTTTGATAACTCTTGAACCGATACTTCACCACAGCAGGTTCAGGTTCAGGTGCAGCTTCGGCTTCGGCTACAGCTTCCTCAGCTACGGGTTCCGCCACAGGCTCAGCTACAGGCTCAGCTACAGCTACAGGTTCAACTACAGGTTCAACTACAGGCTCAGCTACAGGTTCTACACTGGCTTGGGTGGCTGCTTCTGGCTCTGCAGTAGGTGCAGTGGGTTCAACAGTTTGTGCAGAAGCTTCTTCTACCGGCTCAGAAGTGGGCTCAACCACGGCTTCAGTGCTTGCCGCTGTCTCGGTCACTGTAGTTGTAGGCACGGGAGCCTCCGCTGTGGTGACTATTTGTACGACCTTGCATTGATTGGTCAAGACAGGGCGGCCGTCGCTAGTGACTAATGGCGTTCCGTCAGTAATGCGCCACACTTCGCAAACCGTGGTTTCTGTGGCAGCCCAAGTGCTGGTGACGGTGAGTGATAAGGCAACGGCTAGACTAAGTTGTGTACGGGTGATCATTTTGCTTCCCTCGGCTTTTTGGTGCTAGAAATAAAGCACTGGCGTAATACTTCTTCGGCGATTACCTCAATGCCTGCTCTTAGCGTGGCATCTCGAAGGTTAAAGCGTTGCAGTATTTTTATTAGTATGTCGTTAGACAATAAACTGTTTCTACGCCTCAGCACAAGTAGGGATATTATCGTATTGCTCACGTAATAGAAAATAACTTGAGTAGAGACCCCAATATCGCCTACTAAAGCTTCGTAACGTCGCTCTAGCTGTTCAAAAACGTATTGGTAAGCCATAGGTCCACTGCACACTTGCTTGACCATAATGGCCAGCATTTCGGCACTCGGTGGATGCTCTGGCAGCATATACGCCACTTCCTCATAAACTACGGCATGGGATTGCTGAAATACGCGGTTTGCTGGGGCATCGTGGCTTATATTAGTTTGATCTTCATAGGCCACGCAGCGGTGTTCAAAGGCATCAATGGCTTGCACGGCGCGCTCCTTGTGTACTAGGATGGCCGTTAAAGCGTTGCCCCACGGTCACCAGTTTGTCGCCGTCGGCATCAATAAGGTAGGTGCTCTGCAAGGTCTTCAAGTGTTGTTGAACATGGTGCATGTCTTTCAATAGACGTTTATAACCGCGCTTGGTGAGGCTGGTATAGTGCTTGCCTTCGCCGATATCAAAGCTTTCGCCGTACAACATGAGCAATTCAACCTGAAGATATTCTGCAGAACTGATGTGGTGTGCGGGATTGGGGTGTTGAAGTAAGTGAAGGTCCATAATGAGTGCCTTTTTGTTGGGTGTGTAGATATAAAATCTATTAAACACCGCAACAATGGGGAACTATTGGAAACTTCCTGAAGATCTATGGAAGGAAGATGAAGAAGTGATGGAGATTGGTTGGCCAATCCTTGGCAGCACTATTATACGCTGGTCAACCAACCATGGCGGTCTTCGGCCACACCAAACTGAATGTCGTTGAGTGCTTTGCGTAGTTGTATGGTTTTTGCCCCAGGTTTGCCGGTGCCTACGGTATGCTCTTTACCATTGTAGATCAGTGTACCTACGGGGGTTAACACTGCGGCGGTGCCCGATAATGCGGCTTCCGCGTCGCCATTAGCGCTACGTTCTATCAGCTCGGCAACCGATAAATCACGCTCATTTACAATCATACCCATGTCGGCAGCTAAGGTGAGTATAGAGGCGCGCGTTACGCCGTGGAGGAAGCTGGTGTCTAGCGGCTTGGTGATGAGTTCGTTACCGTCAATCAAAATGAAGTTGGCGGCGGCCGTTTCTTGTACATCACCATCAGGACAGAACAGCACTTGGTCGGCTTGGTGCTCGGCGCGGGCTTTGTTCAGCACCTGTAGGGCGCTGGCGTAATTACCGCCACTTTTTACCATGCCCATGTGAGGTGCACAACGCATGCCTTGCTCGTCGATGAGTAAGCGCAACGTAGTATCGCCGCTTGCAAAGTAGTCCCCTACGGGCGATGCCAGCACATACAGCATAGATTGTGCAGAAGGCGCTGCCGCTTTGCCAATGGCTGCTTCTGTACCGATATGAGTAGGCCGTAGATACATGGTGCCTGGAGGTGCAGGAACTAGGTCTTTATAGCGACCAACGATGTCTAAAATCATGCCCGAAAGCATATTTTCTTTAAATGCAGGTAAAGAGATTAAGCGGCTGCTTTGCACCATGCGGGTGATATTTTGGTCCATACGAAAAACATGTTTACTGCCGTCGGCATGACTAAATACTTTTAGGCCTTCAAAGCAGGTGCTGGCGTAGTGCAGAACGTGCGCGCCCGGGTGCAAAGAAATGCTGTCGCTTGGCACAACACTTGGTGTGCTCCATTGTTGTCCGTCAAAGGTGGCGAGTGCCATTTCTGGGGCAAATTGGGTACCGAACGCGGTCATGGGTTTCTCACTGTGTATGCTGACAAAAATAAGCTCACATCATACCACCGCTGACGGCAGAAAATAGAGCGATTTATGGCTGCTTAGGCCAAATAAGATGCATCTCTGAGGGTGATTGGTCGCGTGTTGAATTAAACATCGCGCATTGGCACTTCAAAAACCAGTCAAATTGGCATAAAGTAGACCTCGTAGGTGGCTACACGAATCTAGCTTTTACGGGAAACAGTCAAACTCTGAACTGTGCTGCCCCCGCAACGGTACATAAGCCTTGCTTATGAGCCCGGAGACCGGCCTACAACGATGGGTTAAACACCCTTTAACATCAGATTTATCGTGCGGGTGAGCACGTGGAGAAATACATGACAACTTCTACCGTTATTAACACACAAGCATCAAGCCAAGCATTAGCCAGCACCAGTGTTCAAATGGTGGCTGCGGCAATTTTGGGTATGGTGGTATTGATGGGTGTTGGTTTTGCACCGATGGACGTGGCACACAACGCTGCCCACGATACCCGTCACTCATTTGCTTTTCCTTGCCATTAAGGGCGTAACCTCGCACTAATTAGGTTTTAACTTATGTTCCGTTCTATGGTGTTAACTGCGCTAGGCGTTGCCTTGGTTGCAGGTTTGGTTTTGAGCGCTGTTCAAGCGTTACACGTATCTCCTATTATTTATGCTGCCGAAGTGTTTGAAATTGCTGCACCAGACGTGGTGGAAGCACACAACGACGGTCATTCTCACGCTCACAATGATGAAGCTTGGAGCCCCGCAGACGGTATGGAACGCATTGGTTATACCGTGCTTTCAAACGTCTTGTCGGCGTTTGGTTTTGCAATGATTTTGTTGGCTGCTATGTTTATGGCCCGCGACAAAGCCCAGCTCAACATTTCTTGGTTAGCAGGCTTGGGTTGGGGTTTGGCTGGCTACCTGACATTTTTTGTAGTGCCAGCGTTAGGTTTGTCCCCAGAAATCCCCAGTATGGAAGCGGCTGTTCTAGAAGGCCGTCAGGCGTGGTGGGTATTGGCCGTGGTGGCCACGGGCCTTGCCATTGCTAGCCTAGTATTTTTGCCCGGCATGGCCAAATTGGCGGCTGTAGTGTTTGTTGCAGCCCCATGGGTTGTGGGTGCGCCACAGCCTGAAGTGCATGGGTTTTTACACCCTGACGCCCAAGCCGTGGCTACTCTAGAAGGCCTTCAGTCTCAGTTTATCTATGCCACTGCCCTGGCTAATGGTTTATTTTGGCTGACCATAGGTGGCTTAACGGCATACGCAGCCACGCGATTTATTAAAGCTTAGTATTTTGGCTGCTAACCAGTGTGTTTATGACTATGTGCTGGAATCGGTATTTGGCTGTTATTTGCAGCACCCTGCGACGTTCGTCAGTCGACTGTTAGGTGGCGCCACGCCGGTGGTAATAACTGCAGAAGGCTTGCAGTTTACCTTACCTGCCTTGTACGACTTTGCGTTAGCCAATATGCCGCTAGCCCACAATGTGGCAGTTCAGCCCTATGCGGCGTTTAGGCAGAGCCTATACGGTCAGCAAACTCAGGTACAATTGCGGGCTTGGGGGGGAGAAGTGGTGATTGCGGATAATCAGCAGCAGGTGGATCAGAGCATTTACCGCCTGCAAACACTCATTAAAGAAGGTAGCTAAGTGGAATTAAGTGTGCTTATTGTGGGTTTTATGATCGGTCTGCGCCATGCGTTAGAAGTGGATCATGTGGCTGCTGTGGCGTCGATTGTGACGCAAAAACAAGGTAAAACCGCGGCCCTGCGTCATGGCGCCATTTGGGGCCTAGGCCATACCATAACCTTGTTTGTATTTGGCTCCATTGCCTTGCTGGCCGACACCCTAATTCCTGATCAAATGGCCTCCATGTTAGAGTGTGCTGTGGGTTTTATGCTGTTATATTTGGGTGTTGATGTATTGTGGCGCATGCGCCGCAATGGCGTACATTTTCATGTCCACCAGCACCACGGTAAGCGCCACTTACACGCCCACCAACACCATGCGGATATGGCCCATTCAGACACCAGTGCTCACCAACATCAACACACCAGCCCCTTCCCCATGCGTACATTGATGATTGGCATTATGCACGGCATGGCGGGTTCCGCGGCATTGGTCGTGCTCACCCTCAATGCGGCCCATAACCTTTGGTTAGGTTTAGGCTATATGTTGTTATTTGGCGTTGGTTCTATAGCCGGCATGGCCCTGTTATCCGCCGCCATTAGTTTGCCTTTTAGCCTGTCTAGCTATCGCATCGAGCGGTTTACAGGCTACCTACAGTTAGGTATTGGTATTGGCACGTCTGGGCTAGGCAGTGTGATGGTGTTTAATTTTTTCTATTAAGGTTAAGCTCTCGATGGTGTGTGACCTGACCTAATTGGGTCAGCCAGTGAACTAAACTACCCACCGAAACTCTCAAATACACCAACTTTTACGAGCTCTGGCTGAAAAGCCGCCTTTAGCCTGGCATTGAGAAAGTACTTCATTGCTCAACGCCTTGACAGAGTTAGCGAAAGAACCATATGAGCAAAGCAAGGCGTGGCTAACTTGTTTTACCAAGTCGTTGGAGATGTGCCAGTAGACCAATACAGCAGGTCTATGATGCAGACATTCAAAGCGACAGCCTTGAAACTACCACCAAGACTTAATCAGTTGGGTGATATCACTTTAGAAGAAGCCATCACTCAGGCCAAGACAACAATACCCACTACCACCTTCAATAATTACGTCAAAGACTTAGGGGCGGTCTTCACTTTTGCTGTTAGGGCAGGTTACTGCCTGCGTAATCCTTTTGATGGTCTCAAGATAAAACTTAAGGTCAAGGTAAGCAGCCTACGAAGCCGGCTCAACGACAGTGATGTAACAGCGATATTTTCAACGGATATCCACCAGAAGAGCAGTAATGTAACGAAGGACTACCAGTACTGGCCGCCATGGCTATGGAGCGATGTCATCAAAATGGTTTGCTCGCCACAGGGCCGCTATAGGTCTTGCGGAAGGTGGCGTGAAGAAAGATTTCCATAGTTTTAGGCATACACTTGCAGACGACCTTAAGCAACGAGGAGTAGCGGAGAGCTTGATAGCAGGAATACTAGGTCATAGCACCGGTGGTATAACGTTTGGACATTATGGTAAGGACTACACGCCTGCCGTTTAAAACTTAGTGTTACGCACACTGGCAACTCATGGTTAAATGCTCGCTGGATACTTGGTTGAGTATGCAGGCCACGCAGTAATCATGGGAACTAGGGCTATAACCTTTAGATTCAACACAGTGTAGCCACCATCGTGGGTAGAAGGGGGGGCGAACTGAAACTATACAAGAGAGTATACGACAGTGTAAATCACACAGGTTTTCTGAAGGTCTTTCTGCTCCCTTACTGCCGATCTAAAGATCCATTTTAAGAGTTTAGATAGTACATAACGACTTTGATCAACCTTTACACCCTTCGAATGAAAATACTGATTTACAGGGGGCTGACTATAAATGTTACGCAGGTACGCTAGGTGCACCTTATCCTCGTTGGATGCCGACCTCTTAACTTGTGACCAAATTTAGTTGACCACTTGTCACGGTCACGAGCTGATGGAGAACCATGATAAGTTGCACCATCGCATTCTATTCCTGCCAAGTATTCTCCTGAGATTACGGATTGACGGAGAAAATTGACCGATAGAGTTAGTAGACTGGATAGGTACACTTGGAGATAATCGATAATAAAAGCCACCAGCTGTTTTATAGAAAAACATACTACTCTATATAGGGTTCAATCAACTGGACATCCATAGCATAGGCCGATTGCACATCCACACCATTAGCCATCCCAGATTCTGTTAGCTCGCTTTGTGAGCGCGTGGTATTGAGTGTGCCAGTAATCCACACTGGCAAGTAAATGCTTTCAAACTTAAAGCCTGTTTTTAGTTTGCCATAAATGATCTGATTAGCAGGTGGAGGCGGCGTGTGCGTACATGCCCCAAAATAAGGCACGAGGAGAAACTCCTTAAGCAAAGTGCCACTAAACTCAAGTGGTAGCACAAAACCTGGTATTCTTACCTGCTGTCCATCAAAAGCTTCCACCACAGGCGCTGCATCAAACATAGCTTGCACAGTTTGCTCTAAAATCACCAGTTCATTTTCAGAAAGCGCGTAATATTCTTCATCAGTCATGTCTTCAAACACTTGGTTTGGGTTCCAGTTTTGAGGAATTAACACCTCCCAATCTATTTCAGTGGAGTCAGCTGCAACGGCTTTGCAGCCCATAAAACAAGACAGCACCATAGTAAGCGCCCAGATGAGCCAAAAGTGGCTATAGGTAACATCAATATTTTTCATCAAGTTCTTCTATGTTATGAGCGAATAGACATGCCATCTGCTAAAGAGTTTTTATACGCACGGTAAGCAGGCACTAGGCCTACAATAAAGCTAGCTGTTAGTAGCACACACACCATGCCAAGCTCTCTAATATTGGGCGCAGTGATAGGGATAAATAAGCCGTAGTTTTTTTCTATAATAGGCTGGGCTAACCAGATGCCCGAATAGAGCAATGCCAGGCCTAATAAAATGCCAGCAATAGTTAATAATACAGTTTCTGTAATGAGTAAACCCATAATATGCCAGTGACTGGCCCCTACCGAGCGTAAAATAGCTACTTCGCGCCTGCGCTCATTAAGCCCTGCTAGAGAGACCGCTAGCATGCCTGTGAGTGCTGCTAATACTACAAACATAGAAATAATTAGCAGCGCTTTTTCTGCTACAGACATCAAATTCCAGAGCTCGTGAAGGGCTATGCCAGGAAAAATAGCCAATAACGGCTCAGATTTATATTCGTTGATATAGCGCTGCATTTTGAATGAGGCTATTTTACTGTCCAGCCCCACCAAAAAAGCGGTGATCGATTCTGGTTGCAGGTTAGCTTCTGTAAGCGCTTTACTTGCCTTGCGCTTTTTTACAGCGCCCTGCCAGTTTACATGCATTGCCTCTATACCGGCCAAGCTAACATGCAAGGTTCTATCTACAGGGGTGCCCGTGTGCTTTAAAATGCCACTGATAACAAATGGCTTGTCTTTATGTTGCGTAAAGCTTGCGCTACCAGTGCCGTGAGAAACGATCACTTGGTCACCGATAGCATAGTTTAATACGTTGGCTACTTCTGACCCAATCACCGCATCGAATACACCTTCAAACTGCTTGCCAGAAGCAAATTCAAGTGTGCGTTGTTCACCGTATTGGTAAACCGAAAAATAATCCCTACTTGTACCCATCACCCTAAAGCCTCGGTGTGAATCACCTAGCGAGATAGGAATGGTCCATTTCACACCTTTTTGCTGGGCTATATCTTGATAGCTTTGAAAGCTAATGTTGTTGGTGGCGTCACCAATGCGAAACACAGAGTAGAGCAACAGCTGAATAGACCCACTACGGGCACCTACTATTAAATCTGTACCCGATATTGTGTTTGCAAAACTACTTTGTGCGTTCACCCGCACTTTTTCCACACCTAGCAAAAGAGCCACACTCATAGCGATAGAAAAAATCGTTAGCATGGCCGTGGAACGCCTACTTTTAAGGCTCTTTCTGGCTAATAATCTAAGATTCATAGCTCTAACTCGTGGTGTTGGTTGATGACTGACATGTCCACCACTGAATCAAACAAGTGTTGATGGGTTGGGTCATGGCTTACATAAAGCAGTGTAGAGCCACTAAGCTTTATTTCATCAAACAAAAGCGTCATAAATGCTTCTCTAGCATCATAATCTAAAGATGACGTAGGCTCGTCTGCTATGATTAGCTGAGGTTGGCCAATCAACGCTCTGGCTGCTGCCACACGCTGCTGCTGCCCCACACTTAGCTCACTTGTAGTGCGATCAAAGCTAAACTTACCTTTAGCATACAAACGGCTTAACAAGTAAATTGCTTCCTCTATCACGCTGCCCGAGCGTTTAATTGCATTATCACGCCTTAACTTTGAGAAACGACACGGCAGCGTCACATTTTCTAATATGGATAGATAAGGAATCAAATTAAATTGCTGGAAGATAAAGCCAATATGATTGGCGCGCACCTTATCTCTCTGTAACTCTGTAAGTTGACAAAAATCATGCCCCACAATGTTAACCTGCCCTTGCTGGGGCGTGACAATGCCACCAATAATATTTAACAATGTAGACTTACCAGAGCCAGACGCTCCACGCAGAAAAACATGCTCATGCTCTTCTACGCGCAGGTGAGCCGACTTAATCGTAGGTTTTGCTTTAGCATGCCAAGCAAAATCTACCCCTTCTAGGTCTATTAAGGTGGGCTTAGAGGCAGGTTTAATCATCAGTGGGTTAATTCAATCAATGTGTTGTTGGAGTTTAACTCTTGTTTAATTTGTCCACCAAAATAAATGACCTGCACATCTAGGTCTGCAATGGCTGGGAAAAACTCAAACAAGTTAACTTTTATAGCGGCTAAATTATTAAGCTGATTACATGTTAATTCATACTCTGCAATAAACTCTGCATGTTCACTTAAAGGGGTTTCATCATGATCTTCGTGCTCTTTGTGGCCTTCTTCATGCTCAGTCACCCAGTTGGCAGATGACTTTACTATTTGGCAGGATACATCACCTACTAAGCTAAACAGGGCATCGACATTAGACAGGAAGTCTGTGGCCTGTTTAATTAATAACAGCTGTTGCTTATCATCAGTAGTATATTCAAAGCCAACGATATTCACAGCGGGTGATTCAAAACTCATTTGAATAGTATCGGTATCTATTGCGATGTCTAGATTAGCGCTACCGTGCTCATGCGCATCTAGCTCGCTAGCTATTGCATGGTGAGCAGGTAATGTGAGCATAAGACTAGCAAGCATTATTGTTATTGAATTTGATAATTTCATTAATATTCCTTAGTAATGTTATAACATAACAATAATATTAGCATGAAAGAAATGATAAATAAACACCTCAGCAACCAGCTCAGATATACTTTTACCCGACTCTGTTTCAATCAACAATTTACCAAGAATAACTGATCTTCTAGCCCAAGGGCAGAACAGAGTTAAATCTAAGGTATAGGTCAATTGTAGGGCCTCTTGACAAGAGCACGGCAAACAGGCTCTAAAAGGTCTACTATTGCTGGGTTCTTGGCTTAATTCAGGAGGTTTTTATTCCTGTTTTCCTAAGCTTATAAGGACTTCATTGTGAATTACCAAATTCAACCTACAATCAAAGTCATAGACGCTAATATGGGATCGGGCAAGACTACCTATATTATTAACCAACTGAATAACGAAAAGGACCGAAGCAAACGTTTCTTTATCGTAACGTTATACCTTAATGAATTTTATCGTCTGATGAAGGCGATACCTAGCCTATGCCTCAAGTCACCGAATGAGGATGACCCTAAGTCTAAGGAACTCCTGCAGCTAATATAGAGACCCGCAAATCAAACCGTAAACCCGCCCAAAAGGCTTTTAATAAATGGGGTTCAGCGGCTAGGGGTAAGTCGGAAGTTTGAGTCCAAAACAACAGCCTAAACAGGCCTGCATACACCAAAGTGCTAGGGTTAGGGCAAGTAAATACTGTACACGGCGGGGCAAAAAATTCATAACCAGTTCTTTGTTAAGGGCTATATCGAGGGCGTTGGGTGGCGCGTAAATTAAGTACTAAGCCAGCAATAATGAGGGTCGCAGCAAGCCACTTCCACCATGGCATCGACTCACCTAATACCAAACTCGATGCGCTCATGCCGAACACTGGCACTAATAAAGCCCATGGGGCGACCAAAGCCGCGGCATGGCGCTGCAATAACAAATTCCATAAACCATAACCGAGCAAGGTGTTGCCAATGGTTTGCCAGAGCACAATACTCCAAGCCTGCCAGCTAGACGAAACTAAACCTTGGTTAATCGCCTCTAGGCCTTCAAAATAATAGGACATAAGGGCTAAGGGTGGTACCGCAAATACCGAGGACCAAGCGATAAAGGCGATAATATTAACTTTGCCAGCATGTTTGGCTACCAAGTTACCCGCTGCCCAACTTAAGGCCGCAATTAAAATCACGCCCAGACCAATACTGGTGGCGTCGGTGTCGCCTTGTACGGCAATGATGCCGATACCGACAAACGAAATGGCTAAGGCGATGAGTTGTTGAAATTGTACCCGTTCGTTAAACAGTAGCACTGCCAAGAGGATGGTGAAAACGGCTTGTATCTGAATCACTAGTGACGCTAAACCGGGCGACATGTGGCTGCCCATAACCCAAAACAGTAAGCCAAATTGGCCAAGCCCAATCAATACGCCATAGGCAATTAAATAACGCCAAGGCACTTGTGGTCGAGGTAGAAAAAATATCAGTGGTAATGCAGCGAAGGTGAAACGCAGGGTGGCGAATAAGAAGGGCGGTAAATCGTTTAATCCTAACTCGATAAAAACAAAGTTGGTGCCCCAGATCAGGGCAACGAAAATGGCTAAAGTTTGGTGTATGGGGGGCATACTAGCATCCTGCTATGGGCGGTATTTAGCGGTGGCTGCCGAACTTCATTTTACCAAGTACAATACGTTCGCCACTTATAACCGGTTCGGGTTCCGGGGCTTCTGCTGACTCATCTGGGGTTCGATACATGGATTTACGTTTTAGCTTAACAGCCGCTTGATGGACTGCTTCTTGCTCGTCAGCTATAGCTTGACGCTGACGTTTTAGTTGCTCCAAATCATTGGTTTTAGCGACTAACTTGGCTTCTAGCTTGGCCATGCGTTCGTTGGCATCTACAGTTGAGTCTGCTAGACCTTTGGCCATATTAGCTAAGGCCTTATCGGACAAAGCTTTATCGGCTCCTGTGCGAGAGGAAATTGGTTGGCTGAGGGCTTCGGCAAATACAGAGGCGCCCGTTTTATCCGCATATACATGCAAGGCAGATTCACATTGTTGTAGCAATTTAGCTAGCTCTTTCTCTGTGTTTTTGCTCATATTAAAACCCTCTTAACTGGCGTCTCGCTCTGATGCGAACCAGGCCAGTTTAGCATGTAAACTGACTACGCGCCCGACTACAAATAGTGACGGTGACATAACCTTCTCAGCTTCAATCATATGTGGCAGGCCCGTTAAATCGGACACCAATACCCGTTGGTCCTGGGTGGTGCCTTTTTCTATTAAGGCCACGGGCATTGTTGCATCCATACCGTGGGCTATAAGTTGCTGACAAATATAGGGTAAACCTTTAAGACCCATATAAAACACTAAGGTCTGGCCTTTTACAATGAGTTCGGGCCAAGCCAAGTTGACGCTGCCATCCCTTAGCTGGCCGGTGACAAAACGCACTGATTGGGCATAATCTCGATGTGTTAACGGGATCCCCGAATAGGCTGAGCAACCACTGGCTGCAGTAATGCCCGGCACCACCTGAAACGGCACCTGCTGTTCGGCTAAGGTTTCGATCTCTTCGCCACCACGACCAAAAATAAACGGGTCGCCGCCTTTTAAACGAGCCACACGTTTACCTTGCTGGGCATAGTCAACCAACAGTTGATTAATACCCGTTTGAGGCACGCTATGGTTGGCCCGACGTTTACCAACATAAACCCGTTCAACTAAAGGTGGTACTAACGCCATCACACCGTCTGAAACTAAGGCGTCGTACAGTACAACGTCGGCTTTTTGTAATAAACGAAAGGCCCTTAAGGTGAGTAAGTCTGGGTCACCAGGGCCTGCACCAATAAGGTAAACCTCGCCTTGTTCACCTAACTTATCGGCAGAGGCTAGGGCTTTCTTTAGCAAGGCTTCGGCTTCGTCTTGTTTGCCAGAAAAAACAGCCTCTGCTACGGCGCCTTGGAGGACTTGATGCCAAAAGCTAGATCGGTCTGTGGTGCTCGGCAAGGACTGTTTTACTTGCTCACGATAGCGGCCCACTAGCGCCGCAAGTTGACCATAGGCTTTGGGTACAAATTGTTCTAACTGTTGTCGCAATATACTGGATAACACCGGCGACGCGCCGCCGTTGTTAATGGCAATAGTCAAGGGTGCTCGGTCGATGGTGGCACCAAAAATCACATTGCCATCGTCTGGCGCATCGGCGACGTTGATTAATAAACCCATGGCTTTTGCATGCTGGGCTATGGTTTGGTTAACAGCGCGGTCGTCGGTAACGGCTAATATCAGCCCATATCCCAACATTACTTCATCGTTGGTGTAGGCATCAATAGTGACTGTGCCGCCCGCAGACTCAACGAGTGTGCGCAGTGGCTCAACCACAGCCGTAGCCAAGATGTCGCAAGCGACGCCGGCATCCAATAATGAATTAGTACGACGCTGGGCAATTTTGCCACCACCAACGATGAGGGCTTTGAGGTTTTGGGTGTTGTGAAACAGAGGGAAATAGCTCATTAAATTGCCTGTAATTAGCGCCGAGTATGCAGCGATTGAAGCCAGTTTTGACAGCGTTGTATGGCCTTGGTTTGGCTTAAATCAATATTACCAAAGCGTAACAAACTCTTGCTGGAGTTGATATCCACTGGACGTAAAAGTATGCCCTGTTCGGCTGCACTCTGGTGCAGTTGATGGGCTAGATTGGGGGTCATGGCAAAACTGCGAAACAATTCGTGCTGCGCGGCCAAACTTGCACCCAGTTGTAACAGTGGTTGCTGCCATAAGTGCAGTTGTGTGGGTGCTTGGAGGATTAATTGTTGGCGCATGTGTTGTTGCCAAACTTGGTCATTAAGCGCTGCTATGGCAATGCTCTGCGCTGGACCGTTCACCGACCATGGTCCAATATACTGTTGCAATGCGGCTAACACCCGTGGCGAAGCGAAGGTAAAACCTAAACGTATGCCCGCCAAGCCAAAAAATTTCCCGACCGAGCGTAATATCACCACATTATCAGGCAGTGTTTGGCATAACAGGCTGGCCGAGGGCTGGGTGTCGATGAAAGCTTCATCAACGACTAAGAAGCCGTTATTGAGTTGCTGCGCCCAGAGCAACAATTGTGCCACTGAGAATAACGTGCCGGTGGGGTTGTTAGGGTTAATGATCACTAAGTGGCCGACTTCATCATTGGCCATAGCGTTGTCGATTTGTAGAGTGGCTTGCTGCACACAAAGGCCATTATAGGTTTTAATAGGGCCGCACTGGTGCCAACCATGGCGATGTTCTTGGTACCCCACGTCGGCCAACCAAGCGGTTTTGGTGCTACCTAAGGCACGTAAAACCCGTGGTAATAGCTCAATAATGGGCTGGCTGCCGCTGCTGGCTAAACAAGCGTGCTGCCCATAATAGCCTGCGGCTGCATCCATTAAGGCGGGTTGTAAATAAGGCAAACGTTGCCACACTTCGGCTGCAACGACAGGTGCTGGGTAGCTGTGTTGATTGATGCCGGTAGACAGGTCGAGCCAGTCGTCGGCCGGGCGACCAAAGATGTTAGAGGCTGCGTGTAAATCACCGCCATGGAACAATTGGCTCATGGGGTGGCGCCCTCTGTCATCAGATCCATACCAGCACCCCAATGACCAGCAACCACAATACCAAGCTATGATTCACCAAGTTGCAGGCGTCATCAATGCTTTTAGCGCTAGGTTCTACACCCGCACCGAGGGTGGGGCGGGTTTGGGTTTGGCCGTGGTACTGGGCACTGCCTCCTAACTCGACACCAATAGCGCCGGCTCCTGCGGCCATCACTGGGCCTGCGTTGGGGCTTTTCCATGTACCGGCCTGCTGACGCCAGCTGTGCCATGCGTTTTGGGTTTGGCCATTGAGGCTGCCGCATAAGGTGTAAGACATCGCCGTAAGGCGGGCAGGGATGAAGTTGAGCAGGTCATCAAAGCGTGCTGCAGCCCAGCCAAAATGTACATAACGTGCATTTTTGTAGCCCCACATGGCATCTAAGGTGTTACTCAGGCGATAAATCACCACGCCAGGCACCCCGGCCAGCATAAACCAAAACAAAGCGGCAAAAATGGCATCGGCACCGTTTTCTAACACCGATTCGGTGGCGGCTTTGGCGATTTCTGCTTCAGTGAGGTTTTGGCTGTCGCGGCTAACAATTCGGCTTACAGCGTCGCGGGCGGCTAATAAGTCGCCCGCGCTAAGCGGAACGGAAATAGCTTTGGCGTGCTGTAATAAGCTGGTCCAGCCTATGGCGATATAAAGCACTAGGCTTGCAAACAGCGTTGAGAATACACTGTTAGCCGCAAGGGTTTGCTCTAGGCTGTAAGCGGCGAAGCCGAGTGGAACAATAGCCAGGGTTAGGGCTATAGCGCCGTTTAACTGCAGGAGATTGCCGCGTCGCTGCGCTCCTTGCAATCCATCATCGCGATTAAGCCAGCGTTCCAAACCGTCTGCCAGGCCACCAAACCCTACCAGCGGGTGTAAGCGTTTAGGTTCTCCTAACCAATAATCCAAGCCTAAGGCAATGACCACAGCCATCAATATACTCATGTCAGACTTCACCACCCATGATGGCGTAAATCTTTTCTACGGGTAACTCAATCTCGACTTCATCGGCTAAACGTTCTATCTGAGCTGCTCTTAACGCAGGGTAATCAAAGGTTTGGGTTTGCTCTAATCCTGCCCATTGCAATAATTCTTCTAGCAATTGAGGCTCATCAAATAAACCATGTACGTAGCTGCCTAAAACGGTGTTTTCACTGTTGCGCGCACCGTCTGGGCCAGTGTTGAGTTGCATTAACGGCGCAGCCAAATCGTTGCCGGTGGTTTGGCCTACGTGAATTTCATAACCGGTGACGGGTATGTCTCCGCTGCGGCCATGCCACTGGCCTTGTATGTTACGCAGCTGTTTTTCGCCTTGTAATAAAGTTTCAATGGCTAAGTGGCCTAAGCCTTGGCTCGTGCCGGCGGCTGATTCGGTGCCATCGGGGTCGTGTACAGCGGTGCCTAACATTTGATAACCACCACAAATACCAATTACCTTACCGCCCAGGCGCAAGTGGCGTTGGATGAGTTTATCCCAGCCAGAGCTTTTGAGCCAAGCTAAATCACCGCGAGTATTTTTGCTGCCAGGTAAAATGATGAGGTCGGCACCATTAAATTGTTGAGTGTCTCGTAACAGTTGGCAATCCACTTGTGGGTGCATACGCAGGGCATCAAAGTCGGTGTGATTACTGGCTCTAGGGTACACAGGCACCACCACTTTGAAATATTGTTCGCCTTCACGTTTAGTAAACTGATCCACCGCTAGGGAATCTTCGGCTTCTATGTGCAAGTTGTGAATGTAGGGCAATACCGCCAATACCGGTTTGCCAGTTTTTTCTTCTAACCAGTCTAAGCCACCTTGTAGCAGGGCTTTGTCGCCGCGAAAACGGTTGATGATAAAACCACGGGTGCGGGCTTGTTCGCTTTGGCTGAGCAATTCAAAGGTGCCGTATAGGTGGGCAAAGACACCACCGCGATCAATGTCGGCCACGATAACCACTGGGCAGTCTACGGCTTCTGCAAACCCCATGTTGGCAAGGTCATGCTCGCGTAAATTGATCTCTGCGGGGCTGCCAGCGCCCTCGACCATTACCACATCAAAATCGTGCAACAACTCTTGGTGGGCATGCACTACGTCTTGCAGTAACTTGGGTTTGTGCAAGTGGTATTCCACGGCTTTCATATTGCCAATGGCTTTGCCCCGCATAATGACTTGTGAGCCTAAGTCGCTGTTAGGCTTAAGCAAAATGGGGTTCATGCGTACATCAGGGGCCACAAAACAGGCTTCGGCTTGTACGGCTTGGGCGCGGCCAATTTCACCACCATCGGCGGTGACGGCACTGTTTAAGGCCATGTTTTGGCTTTTAAATGGCGCTACTTTTATGCCTTTGCGGGCCAGTATGCGGCACAAGGCAGTGACCAAAATACTTTTGCCAGCATCCGACGTAGTGCCTTGCACCATTAAGGTCAGCTTAGGTGAGGATGGGTTCATGAGGCGGTTTCCTGTTGCTGATCTAAGTCGAGCAGTAAATCTTGTAAAGCGTGTTGGTGGTCGCCTGGCTCTTGCCACATGCCACGTTGACAGGCTTCTAACAAACGTTCAGTCATTTCTTCTAAGGCTGCAGGGTTGTTGTCGCGCATAAACTGCTGGTTTTGTGCCTCAAAGATTAACGCATCACTCACTTGTTCGTATTGGTAGTCAGCAATTAAGTCTGTGGTGGCGTCATAGGCAAATAAATAATCCACGCTGGCGGCCATTTCAAACGCGCCTTTATAGCCATGGCGTTGCATGGCGCCAATCCACTTAGGGTTGAGCACGCGTGAGCGTAGTACCCGATTAAGTTCTTCTTTAAGGGTGCGTATTTTGGGTGCGCTGGGGTTGCTGTGGTCGCTGTGGTACACCGCAGGGGCTTGGCCACTAAAGCTGGTGACAGCATTGGTCATGCCGCCCTGGAACTGATAATAGTCGTCAGAGTCGAGTAAATCATGTTCGCGGTTATCTTGGTTTTGCACTACGGCTTCTAGCTGACTCAAGCGGTGTTTAAAATCATCATGGGCGGCTACACCATCACCGGCTTTATTGCCGTTGAGCTGGCGTCCATAAGCATAACCACCCCAGTTAAGGTAGGCGTCGGCTAAATCGTCTCGTTCACCCCAGCAACGTTCGTCAATCAAGCCCTGCAAACCTGCCCCATAGGCACCGGGTTTGCTGCCATACACACGGTAGCTGGCTTGGCGGTGCGCTTCGGCTGTGCCTACGCCTTGTGCTTCTAGCTCGGCTTGACGCTGTTCTACGTTGTGACGAATGGTATTGCCATTGCTGGCGCCGGAACCGGGCTCATCAAAGGTGGCTAAGGCTTGTACCGCAGCGTCATAAAGCTTCATGACGTTAGGGAAGGCGTCACGGAAAAAACCAGACACACGCAAAGTAACATCCACCCGTGGACGGCTTAATTGCATGGCCGGAATGATTTCAAAATCAGCCACGCGCTGTGAGCCGGGCGCCCAAATAGGTTTGATGCCCATTAAGGCAAAGGCTTGGGCTATGTCATCACCACCGGTGCGCATAGTCGCCGTGCCCCAAACCGACAAACCGAGTTGTGTGGGGTAGTCGCCGTGTTCTTGTAAATGACGTTCAATAAGCGCTTGGGCCGAGCGTTGGCCTAAGGCCCATGCGGCAGCAGACGGCACGCTGCGGTTGTCTAAGGAGAAGAAGTTCCTACCCGTAGGTAAGGTGTCCAAGCGCCCTCGTGTAGGTGCGCCACTGGGGCCAGGTTCTACGGCTTGGCCTCCTAAGCCTTGAATAAGAGCTTGGGTTTCACGTACAACGCTGTCTTTTAAGGCTGCTAAAATCACCTGCTTGGCGTAGCTTAGTTGTTGGCTTGTGCGAGGTAGAGTGGTTGTTAGTGAGCTTATATCGTTTTCTTTAGATGATAGTAGGTACTCACTAACTAGACTTAAAGCGAGCAGTTCAAGCCTTTCCCTAGTGTCCATACTGGTGCGCCACACACTGTCACTCTGGGCCACCAATACTTTGGGTTTTGTGCCTTGCCACTGGGTTACTTCTGAGGCCAGTGGGTCATAGTTGTGGAGGCCAGAGGCAAGGTTTAAGTCTAAGGCGAGGTTGTGCAATATGCCTTGCTCTTCGTGGGCTTCACCGCGGGGTAAGCGCAATAGCGCAACTAGAGTTTCACTGAGTTCTTGGTGTTCCGGTAACTGGCCTAAAATGTGTAATCCGTTACGAATTTGAGCTTCTTTTATGTCGCATAAATAGGTATCCAGTTCGGCCAACATTTCGCTTTCTGTGGTGTTGGTGGTTAACCCAAGCTCTTGTTTGAGATTGCTGCTTGCTAAGGTAGCAACGATCTGCTCCCTTAGCCATTGTTCGCGCCCAGTGTCTAGGCCCGTGGCTTGATAAAGTTCGTCCACCAAGACCTCTAAATCGGCAAGTTCACCGTAGATTTCTGCGCGCGCCATAGGTGGCATGAGGTGGTCAATAATCACCCCTTGGGCGCGGCGTTTTGCTTGCGCACCTTCGCCGGGGTCATTGACGATAAACGGGTAAAAGTGCGGCAGTGGGCCAAGCGCCACATCGGGCCAACATTCATCACTCAAGGCCACGCCTTTGCCTGGTAGCCATTCTAGATTGCCGTGTTTGCCAAGGTGAATAATCGCGTCTACTTGATATACGTGGCGCAACCAAAAATAGAACGCCAAATAACTATGGGGCGGTACTAAGTCTGGGTCGTGATAGTTGGCGCTTAAGTCTAAGTTGTAACCCCGCGCGGGCTGAATGCCCACAAAGGTTTCGCCTAGGCGCAGACCGGCCAACATAATACGCCCTTGTCGGTACTTTGGATCCTGCTCTGGGCCACCCCAGCGCTGCCACACGGCGTCTTGGCAGGCTTTGGGCAGCTTTGAGAAATGATCCATATACACCGTAGCATCTAAACTCTGCCAACAAGGCAAATGGTGCAAGGTGTTGGGGTTGTTGGTTACCGATTCGAGCAAAGCTTCTATCAGCGCATTGCCATTTTCTGGTACCGTATCAATGGCATAATCGGCGTCCTGCATGGCTTGCAATACATTGATGGCAGATTGTGGCGTGTCTAAGCCTACCCCATTACCGATACGGCCATCTTTGGTGGGGTAGTTAGCCAGAATCAAAGCAATACGTTTATCACCATTGGCTTTGTGGCCAAGGCTACAGTAGCCTTTGGCAAGGCGAGCCACAAACTGCGCGCGTTCTGGTTCTAACTCATAACCTACAAGGCCTATTTGGCATAGTTCGCTGTAGTAACCCATAGACTTAAAACTAATGGCACGGGTTAACACGTGCCCGTCCATCTCTGGCAACACCACTTGCATGGCAATATCACGGGAACGCAGGCCTTGCTTATGCTCTCGCCAGGCTTCGCTGGTGGTGGAAGACAGCACCAACTGCAATACCGGAATATCGCCTTCGATGGGCAACTTAAATTGCGTGGGTGAAGAGCTCAAGCTAGGGGTATCCACCTTGTTGCTGGCAAAACCCAAACTGCTTAATACCAGTTTGGTGTTACATTGTTTAATGGTGTGATTTACCAACGCCAAGGCTTGAGGGTCTTTTAACGAGGTAATAGCCAAAGCAACGGGGTTCATCCCTTGCTCTAGTAAACTTGCCATTAAACCATCGAACATGCGCGTATTGCCGCTTTGTAAGTGACTGCGGTAAAACAATAAGGCCACTACAGGGGCCTGTTCTAAATCTCGCGCTGTGGTTTGTTGTTGCCAATCGGCTAAACTCGCTTGGGCGAGACCGGGCTGATAAATGAGGGCCTGAGGTAATTCGGCAGGGGGCTGCCATTGGCTTTTGTTATTTAATAATAAGCTTTGGTTGAGAAATTTAAGTAAATTAATTCCATTGCCTACCCCGCCTTGGCGCAAATACTGCCACACCATTTGGCACACTGAAGGCTCACAAGAACTAGCTAAGGTCAGTTCTGGGTCTTCTGCATCATCACCGGGTATGAGTACCAATTGGCGGTTGGGTTTAGCCTGTTGCCATGCTTGCAGGCGCTCAAAGCCGTAGTTCCAATAACTCGCGCCACCCAACAACGACACCACCACAAGTTGGGCATGCTCCAACACTTTATGTTCATACAGGTCAAACGCGGCCGGTTTGAGCAGGTGGCTCCAATTGGCAAGGCGCATAGACGGCAGCGCGTCACCCAACTGTTCGGCGGCTGTGGCCAACATGGTGAGGCTAGTGTCGGCGGCAGCTAAAATTATCACGCTAGCGGGATCTTGGTTTAGGTCAACAATGCCTTCTTCTTCAACGAAGCCGCCGGGCTGGGCTGCGAGCAAATGCATGGTGAGTGATTAGACCTCAGCCACTTTTAGGGCCGCAGTGAGCTCGTCTACATGTAAATGTTTACCAATCATGACCAAAGACGTGCGGCGTGCTTCGTCGGCAGCCCACAAGCGGTCAAAATGGGTTTCTAAACGTTGGCCCACGGCCTGTAGCACCTGACGCATTGGCTTATTTGGCAGCGCCGCAAAACCTTTGGCGCGGTAGATCTGTTGCTTAGCCAGAAGTTCTTTAAGGGCGTCTTGCAAGCGCTCGCCGTCTACTTCACCTAAGTGAATCACGCACGAATCAAAGTGATCATGGGCGTGTTCATGGTGGTCGCCATGATCATGGTGGTGATCGTGGTGAGTATGTACGGCTTCAATACGCTCTTCGGCAGCGGCTTCTAGGCCCATTACCAATTCAATAGACGCATCACTGGTGCCATCTTCGTTTTGGCCAATATAGGCTGTTTTTACTGCGGCCGGGACTTTAGCGTTAACCACTTGCTCTACGCGAACCCGCTCGTCGTCAGACAAAAGGTCACTTTTAGATACAATCACAAGGTCAGCCGCACTGAGCTGGTCATCTAACAACTCAGCAAGGTCTGGATCGTGGTTCAGGCTTTCATCGGCTAAACGTTGGGCTTGAACTTGATCGGCATCATGGGCAAAACGGCCGGCAGCTACTGCTGGGCCATCAATCACGGTGATCACTGCATCTACCGTACAATGTTGCTTAATGTCGGGCCAGTTGAAGGCTTGCACCAATGGCTTAGGCAGTGCCAAACCACTGGTTTCAATCAAAATATGGTCAATGTCGTCGCGGCGTTTAACCAGTTCTTGCATGACGGGCAAAAACTCTTCTTCCACTGTGCAGCAAATACAGCCGTTGGCTAATTCGTAAATGCCTTGCTGAGTGCTGCTTGGTGTTTCGCCTTCGTCATCACAATCTAATGGACAGTTGCGTAGTAAATCAGCATCAATATCCAGTTCGCCAAACTCGTTGACGATCACAGCAATACGCTTAGGGTCTTTACCACCAGAAACTTGGCGCAACACGTTAGACAATAAAGTGGTTTTGCCGCTACCTAAAAAACCGGTGACAACAGTAGCAGGGATTTTGTTCAGTTTCATGGGATAACCTTGGGCTGAATATGTGTGTGAATTTGCCCGCTATTTTGGCATAGAAAGGCGCTAAGATCATACTCTAGCGGGCATAAATTGTCGCTCATGCGACCTTTCTTAATCTCATTCAATTGGCAAGGGTGTAGCTGCTTTTGGTATTAGGCTGGTAACGATTATTTCCCAACAAACATGTGGTTTTCGGGGGGCACACCGCGGTCGTATGTGCAGAAGGTATCGGTGGCGCTCTCAGTTTTACTGTGAATTTTGATATTAGTAATAACCTCCAGTGCACCAGCGTCAAAACAAGTCTGTTGAGCATCTTTAACGATTTCTAGTAAATGATTTAGCTCGCCTTTCATTGTTGTTTCCATCGCACCAACTTGGTATGGCACGTTGGCGGCTTTTACCACTGTGATGGCCTTATCAACGACTTCAAAATTGTTGCCTTGCTTGAGCCTAGGAATCACTTGAAAGGCTACGAAAACCTCACTGTTGACGTTACTTGTTCCTGATATTTTGAAATCTACACTCTAGGTTGGAAATATGAGCTATGCTAACACCAATAACCTATGGCCATGACAACACATTGTTAACTATCAGGTTTATAGCCTCGTAAGGGAGACTCTATGACGTATGATTTGGCGGTTTACGGGAGAAGGCAACAATGCCATGGACGTGCAGGCTTTTGATGATCCGAATATTGCTGCCAACATGTCTGTTTGGACCGACCTTAATGCTCTAAAAACTTCGTATATACCGAGGACGTCCATAAAAACATCATGCGCAGGCGCAAAGAGTGGTTTGATAAAGTGGAATTTTACCTTGTGCTTTGGTGGGAGTCATCAGGGTATAGGCCTAGCTTAGAAGAAGCAAAAATGCGCTTGGCCTTGTTGCAAGATAAAGGGCCTACAGATATGGCGTTCACCTTTTGGCATGAATTCGAGGCCCCGCAATGAGGCGGGCGCACCTAAAGTAATGTATTTTCCAGCAGCTCAGTTTTTAATCAACGACCAATTGCCTATACCTGCAGTATAAAATGCGAGTTTAAATCGGCGCATGATAAACCACGGCAGACTTTGGCAATAGCTAAACCCCCACACTATCACCCGCTTTGGGTGTGCCAAATCCAAAGCGCACCCAATGCATTATCAATAAAGACATAAGTGCACAAGCCGCCATACCTAAGGCTACGGGGAAGATGTCGGTGCTAATTGCCATGCCAATTAAGCCACCAATAGGAATGGACACAAACATTGATCCAGCACCCACTACAGAAGCGCCCATACCGGCAATCTCGCCCAAAGGTTCCATGGCCAAGGCATTAAGGTTGCCAAACTGAAAACCAATGCCAGCAAAGATCGCAAACAAAAATGCCATGGTATGCATGAGTGGTGGCACACCGGCGTAGCACTGTGCGTACAGATACAAGCCTAAAGAACTGATAAACACCCAAACATTTGTGAGTTGCACCAGCCTAAACATACCCCAGCGCATGACCAACTTTGCGTTGAGATAGGATGAGATGAGGTTAGGAAAGAATAAGGCGCCAAAATACAGCGCGAAGGCGTCACCCACCTGGTAGATTTGCTGAAACAACACCTGACTAGAGCTTAAGTAACCCAAAAAGCCACCAAAAACTAGACCACTCACGAGGGTATAACCGGCAGCAACGCGGCTGCTCAGCACCGACACAAATGCCTGCCACAATACTTTAGGGTGTATAGATCGGCGTCTTTCCCGGGGTAGTGTCTCGTCCAGACGCAGCCATGTCCAGATACATAACAACAGCGCCAATATGATGTAGGTGGCAAAGATGATGTACCAAGGCCCAAGCCACAGCAATACCTGCCCCAACATTGGTGCGCAAATAGGCACCATCATAAACACTGAACCAGACAGTGACATAATGCGGGCCATGGCTCGGCCGCTATAAGAATCTCTGGCTAAGGCCGACACCATAATGCGTGGGCCAGATGCCCCAATGCCTTGTAAAAACCGGCCGATAAGCATCATTTCTAGTGATTGCGCGGCCATGGACAAAATGCAGCCTAATATAAAAAAGCCAAAACCCACATAAATTCCGGGTAATCGACCTACCCGGTCAGAGATGGGGCCATATATGAGTTGGCCAATAGCAAAACCAGCGAACAGGGTGGTGATGACTAATTGAATTTCACTGCCATCAACGCCAAAGTCTTGCGCCATAAACCCCAACGCAGGTAACACCGCGTCGATGGACAAAGCCACCACCGACATCAAGGAGGCCATTAGAAATATAAATTCACCCATACCAATACGTATGGGTGTGGTGTTGGAGTGATTAGACATAAAGTTTATCTGTTTCTTAACGTGCTTTAGTTAGACTGTCTTTTTATTATGGTCCTTCTTGCGGTAGATGTGGGCTTTATTTTCGTCGTATAAATACGAATCGTTAAAGTTATCGGTATCAAGCACATGGCCAACCAATATCAGCGAGGTGCGGGTGAATTTCTTCTCCCTTACTTTTGCGACTATGTCGCCTAGGGTGCCGACTACTTTATCCTGATCTGGCCAACTGGTGCGGTAACACACCGCAACGGGGCAGTCTTCACCGTAGTGTGGCAACAGGTCCTCTACAATTTTGTGAATACGTGTTACGCCTAAGTGAATGGCCAAGGTTGCGCCAGTGGCAGCTAAAGCAGGTAGGCGCTCACGTTCTGGGAAGGGTGTTTTACCTTCGTAACGGGTCATAATAAGGGTTTGCGACACGCCTGAAAGAGTGAGTTCTTTGCCTAGCCAAGCTGCAGAGGCCGAGGTGGCCATGACACCGGGAATGATTTCATAATCGATGTCTAGTTCTTCTAGGCGGCGAATTTGTTCACCAATGGCGCCATATAAGGATGGATCGCCACAATGCAAGCGCGCCACATGGTGGCCTTGGGCATGAGCCGTCGCCATCAATTCGACTTGCGCATCAAGCGCTAACGGTGCTGAATCGATCACGTTCGCACCGCGAGACTTGGCTGTTGCCATGTTTTCTTCTGGGATTAAGGAGCCTGCAAAAAGTACCAGTGGCGCGGCATCTAAAATGCGTTGTCCTTTAAGGGTCATGAGCTCTGGGTCGCCTGGGCCGGAGCCAATAAAGTATACGGTCATGTTTTTTCCTATAGTTTGCCACGTCGCTGCGCTCCTCGCAAAGACGTGTCTGGTGTCTGGGTTAGAGTTTTTTCTTGTAGCCACGTGGGGTGTAAACCCATTCTTTTGAGCCATTCACAATGTGGCGCGACTCGCTATTGCCTACAGAGACTAAGGTGAACATGTCCACGTCCTTGGCGTCCAACTCGTCTAAACGGATAATGTTAATGCTTTCATCTGGGCGGGTGAGCTGACGGCCCAACAATACGGGGGTAGATGCTGGGCGGTGCTGTAGCAAGATGTCGCGGGCGGTATTGAGCTGCCAGTCCCGTTTCTTTGATACCGGGTTGTAGAAAGACACTACAAAATCACCTTCGCCGGCTTTTTCAATACGCTTTTGAATGGTTTCCCATGGCGTTAACAAGTCTGACAATGAAATGGTACAAAAGTCGTGGCCTAACATTGCGCCTACGCGGCTGGCGCCAGCTTGCATAGCGGAGATGCCGGGGACAACTTCTAGTTCTACGTCCAACCATTGTGGGTGGTTTTCTTTACCTTCAAGCTGCATGTCGAGCAATTCAAATACTAGAGTGGCCATGGCGTAAATGCCAATGTCGCCGCTAGAAATAAGCGACGTGGTTTTGCCGCTTGCAGCAAGATCTAGGGCTAGGCGTGCGCGGCCAATCTCTTCGCCTAACGGCAAATCGTGGTGTGTTTTGCCGTCACAAACGTTACCCAAAATGTCTAGGTAGAGGCCATAGGCCACAAGGTCGGTACTGGCTGCGATAGCTGCATGGGCGCGGGGTGCCACTAGCTGTGAATCACCGGGACCGGTACTGACGATAAATAATTTGCTCATGTTGTTCTCGTATTCAATGGTATTACTTGGGGTTAATCTTGTAGGCCAATTGAACCTGCACCGGGCGGGTAGGCTCGGGCAATAGCGCAGGTGGCTTTAGGAGTTTTTAATTTAGCTTGCAGTAATTCGGCGGTGTTACCGGTGGCTTGTTGGGCCGACCATAGAGCGGCAGATTCTGCCACACCATACACTCCCACCGTTTCATACACGTATTGCGACGGGTTAATGAGTTGATTGTTTACCGATGCAAGGGCTTCTGCGCTGTAGGTTTGAAAGCTCTTGCCAAGGCTTGTGGCTAATTCAATCAGGCCGACTTCATCGGCTTTAATGTCTATGCTGTTAATACTCACGATGTCGTCAAGGGTGAGGCCATGTTGCTGTAAACATTCTGTCAAAAATTCGAGTAAATGGGTTTGGCTACAACCACGTTCGCAGCCCATGCCTACGGTGTAAACGGGTTGTAGGTAGGGCTGGGCGGTAGTCATAGCCAGTTGTGCGTTTAACAAATCACTAATTTGACGGCCCCACTCGTTGGCTCCGCCTTCGTGGCCGGACAACAGAGGAATTACAAATTCGCCTTGCTCATCTAATACCAAAACAGCAGGATCACGGTACTTGTCTATCAATACGGGGGATAACGTACGCACTGCGATGCCGGTGGCACAGATTAGAACGAGCCGCTCACCGTGTTCAAAAGCGGTTTGCACCGTTTCAGCAAAGGGCTGGGGCTTTAGCTCAAAGGTCACCTCAGAGTCTGGCTCTTGGGCAAGCAACAATGCCTTTAGACGCTCGCCAAGGCGCGCGCCAGCATCCGTTAGGGCGAAAATCCGGATCACGATTCACGCTCCTGTTTGAGTATGACAAACAAGGAAAAATAAGGGCCGACTGCATTGGTTAGCTGGCTTACGTCTGTGACGATGTGCTGATTGTCACGACCAATGTACTCTAGGTAGTTAGCATCTGCCATGCGTGCCGTTTGTTCTAGTAGAGCAAGAATTCTTGGTCGGGCGCGGCCGGCTTTCATAATCACCACGCTGTCGTGGCTGGTTAGGGCTTGCTGTAATTGGACATCAGTATGACGGCCGCTCATCACTACAAAGGATTCTTGCAGCAAGGTCAGTGGTTGTTTTAAGGCAGATGCAGCGCCGTTAACCGAAGAAATTCCGGGCACCACTAGGCACTCACAGGTATCACTCAAGCGTTCTAGTAAATAGCTAAAGGAACCAAAAAACAGTGGATCGCCTTCACATAAAAATACCACGCTGTGGCCTGATTTAATGTGTGTTGCAATTTGATAGGCACCCAAATCGTAAGCCGCATTGGCAGCGCTGCGATCGGTGCTCATAGGCATAGGAATGGCGATTTCTAGGGCAGGCGCGTGACGGCTAGCAATGCTGTGTTGGGCAATGTCACGGGCCTGGGATGTGCCCTTTTCGTTTGCCAAATAACAAATGACGTCGGCAGTCAAAATGAGATGGTGGGCTTTTAAGGTGATTAATAAGGGATCACCTGGGCCTACACCTACGCCGTAAAATACGTTTGCTTGCGCTTTAAAATCGTTCATTGGTTAACTTCCGTTAGGGCTTTGTGCCAGAACATTAAGGTGACGGGCAGGGCAGGACGTAGTAGGTCTTGCCCTGCGATGGTGTCGTGGCGGCTTACTGCAACCTGTAGATAATCCGTAGGCGCAAGGTCAATGTGTTGGGAAAATTCCCTTAGCGTGGCTTTGCTAGGTTCCGTTACTGCGCTGGCCACAAGGCGGCCACCGGGCTTAAGCCGCTGCCAACTGAGTTGTAATATGGCGCTAAGATCGCCGCCGCTACCACCAATAAACACTTTGTCTGGATCATCAAGGTCGGCTAGTGCATCAGGCGCTCTGCCTTGAATTGTGTGTAAGTTAGTGCTCACTCCAAAGGCGTCTTTATTGGCGTTTAAGCAGGCCACACGCTGGTCGTGGCGCTCAATACCGTAGACGTTACCCAAAGGATTCCAAAGGGCGAGTTCGATGGCTACGCCGCCACAACCTGCACCGATGTCCCATACGACTTCTCGAGGTGCGGCCTGAATCAAGGCGAGTATATTGAGCCTAACTTCGCGTTTGGTGAGTAGGCCTTTGCCAGATTCGCCATCGGTTATAAAGTGCGCGTCTGGAATGCCTGGGAAATTAGGTTTCACATTGCCCATGCCTTGCGTGTTAACCACCGTCACATGCAAATCGGCAAAGGTCATGGCTGACGTGGCTAATTCGCTGGCGGTGAACTGTCGGTGGTTTTGGTCGTCATAACCCAGGCGTTCGCATACGTGTAGCTTGGACTGGCCTAGGTTAGCGGCCACCAAGGCTTGGGCAATGGCTTGAGGGTGGCTGTTTTGATCGGTCAGAATTAGCAGGTCACGGTTAGGCTGTAAATAACGGTTTAGGTTACTTAGGGGGCGGCCATGCAGGCTAACCAATTGCGCATCTTGTAGTGACAAACCGGTGAGCTCACAAGCACCCTGTACACTAGACACACCGCTGGTGCAGGTGATTTTATGGCTAGTAAATTGGGCCTGAAGGTATTTACCAATGCCAAATAATAGGGGATCACCGGAGGCCAGAATCACCACGTGTTTAAAGCCGTTTATGTGATTGGCGATCTGCTTAAGTTTAGGCAGGGGCAAATGGGTTGTTGAAGCGCTGGTTTCAACGTGGGCCAGGCTGTCTAGTTGCCTCGGCGAACCCATAACACAGTCGCAAATGCTGAGCGCGTTAAGGGCCTGAGGGCTTAGTAGCGGGGGCTGGCAAATGCCTAAACCAATCACCGTAATCTGTGGCATTAGTAACGTTCGCCAAGGTTACAGCGTAACAACGCATTGACTACAGAAGATGCAGCGGCGCTGCCGCCCTGACGGCCAAGTAGGGTAATACATTCAATGCCTAACTCTTCATGGATGTCCCAAAGAGCTTGTTTCGATTCTGCCGCGCCCACAAAGCCTACGGGAATGCCCACAATGAGAGCCGGCTTTAAGCCGTCAGCTTTAATCATTTCTAATAAGCGAAATAACGCAGTGGGGGCATTGCCGATGACCACCACGCTGCCTGCTAGCTGCTTGCCCCATAACTCTAGTGCCGCCATAGAGCGGGTCTCGCCATGTTGCTTGGCAATGGTGGCTGCGTGTTCATGGTTGAGGTAACACAAAGGTGGGTTTTGGATCATGCGTTTGGTAATGCCTTGCTTGACCATTTCCACGTCACACAAAATGGCGCAGTGGCTCGCCAAAGCCTCACGCCCTGCTGCACAGGCATTGTTGCTGACACGCATTTGTTGCGCCACCAAAGGGTCGCCCACACTGTGAACTACACGCATCACGACTTGTTGGGCGTCGTCACATAGTCCGTTGAGGTCCGTTAGCTCTCGTATCTGACGGAAGCTGTCTTGCTCAATGGCTTGCGGGTTGGGCTGATATTCAAAACTCATTGTTATTGGCCTAGTGCTTGTGGCCGTGATCATGGCCATGGTGGTGGTGATGCCCGTGGCTATGGCCATGGTCGTCATCGGTGCCAATACCCTGCACATGGTGATGATGGCCTTCTTGAGGTTGGCCAACTTTGTGTTCTACACCAATGATTTGTACTCGGTACTGGCACAACTGACAGTTCATGTTGGCGTCGCCGCCGGTGATTTGATCGAGGCGCTCAACAAAGGTGTCGATGACTTTTTCGTGGGCGTTAAGGTAAGGCGCTTTAACCACTTCAACGTCTGGGTGAGCGGCGATGTATTCATCGGTAGCGGCATAAATGCGCTTCACCAAACGGCCGGTAAAGAGGAAGTAAGGGAAGACGATGACACGTTTAAAACCAAGGCCATGGGTCTTTTCCAAACACTCGGGCACTAACGGTGCGGTAACACCAGAAAAACCAGTGGCCGCCCAGCCAAAGCCCATGCCTTCTTCAAGGAAACGGGTGATTTTACTAATATTGGAGTTGGCATCTGGGTCAGTCGCGCCACGGCCAATGACCACGAGTAAGGTGTCTTTGCGATCGGTGGCTGGGTCGTAGTCTTTAAACTGAGCTTCGGCCTGTTTGATACGATCTTGCGCCGCTTGTAGCATTTTAGCATCCACGCCTAGCTCTGAACCGTATGAAATCTTAATGCCGTGTTTTAGTTGTTGGTTGTTGAGTTCGCTAGGAATGTCGTTTTTGGCGTGAGCGCCAATCATAAGCATGCCAGGGACTGCGTGAATATGGGTTGCGCCTTGGTCGACAAGTTTTTGCACAGCGTCACCAATAATGGGGCGTACAAACTCTAAGAAGCCTGTTTCGACCATGCGGTCGGGGAAGCGCGCAGAAAACTGCTCTGCCAATTGGTAAAATTCAGAGACGGCCTCGTTGTCACGAGAGCCGTGCCCAACAAACAAGATGGCGGGCTTTTGAGGGGCGTCTTTAGTAATTACATTGCTGCTCATGGAGTATTTCCTTTAGTGTGCTGCGCCGCTTGTGAGACATGTTCTACAAGGGCGTCAAAGTCTTCTTCTACAGGCCCGGCAATGGATGGGCGCTGCAACATTAATACGGGTATGTTCAAGCTTCGAGCCGCGGACAGCTTGGCAACTGTGGATTCACCCCCGCTGTTTTTACTGGCAATGGCTTGAATTTGGTGCTGTTTTAACAAAGCTAGTTCGCTAGCCTCGTTAAATGGGCCAATGGCTTTGATCCATGTGACGTTAGCTGGCAAGACGTGTGGCGGTTCCACAGCAGTGCGTAGCCATATTTGCTGGTTTGAACCTAATAACATAAGTTCATCAGCGCTCACTTGGCCCAGGGTAAGTAACACGCGCTGGTAATCAGACAGGCCAGACAATAGTGCTTTTGTATCGCTAAATAAGCGCCAGTCATCAGCCGTTTGTTGCTGCCATTGGGGCCGTAAAAAACGCCAATAGTCTAAACCTAACTTGCCACAGGTTTGCTGCCCATGTTGGCCCATGGTAATGCTGAACGGATGGGTTAGGTTTACTATCGCATCAATCTGTTGCTCTTTACAGTAGCTAGTTAACCCACCAAACTGGCTAAAACCACCACTCACTACGGTAGCGGGAACTTGTGGCTGGCGTACTAAACCCGCCACACTGTATATCAGCTCTAGGGCAGGTTGCTGTTGATGAACAGCTTTCGCAAAGTGCCGCGCGTCGGCCGTGCCGCCAAGAATTAATAACTTCATTAGCGTGCACACCCTAGCAGCTGACCCTGCCTATTAACCGCAAAGACTTCGAGTTGCACTGAGTTAGGTACGCTTTGTTGGGCAAAAATTAGGGCGTTTTGACACACGGCGTGGGCTAAGTTGATGCCCTGCTGCTGGCATAAGTCGAGGGCCTCTAGGCTGGTGTTACACTCTTCGATGGCCGATACTAGGTCGCTATCTGCGCCTAAGCCATGGGCTAAGTGGGCTAACTTCGGTAAATTGATAGAAGACCGGCTGCTGTGTAAATCCATGTAGCCATCGGCCAGTTTGCTGATCTTGCCAAAGCCGCCGCAAATGGAGAGGCGTTTTACGGGAGATTTTTTTAAATGCTTGATCACTGCACCAGCAAAATCGCCCATCTCTATGAGTTGCATGTCATCAAGGCCATAATGCTGGCTAATAAATGCTTCACTGGCATTACCTGTAGCAGCGGCCACATGGTCAAGATTGTTGGCTACAGCAACGTCTAACCCTTGATGAATAGAGGCAATCCAAGCGCTGCAAGAATAAGGCCGGACAATGCCACTGGTGCCTAAAATGGATAATCCACCTAAAATCCCCAAGCGGCCGTTCATGGTTTTTTTAGCGATTTCGACACCGTTAAGCACGCCGATAGTCACGGCAAAGCCACCCGTGTATTGGTAAAACTCAGCCAGCCGCGTAAGCTGCTGACTCATCATTTGCCGTGGCACGGGGTTGATGGCCGCTTGGCCAACCGTTAACAATAACCCCGAACGAGTCACAGTGCCTACGCCCGTACCTGCAATAAATTCGATGCCTGGTTGTGGTACAAGGTTTAAGTCAACCCAAATAGTCGCGCCATGGGTGGCGTCTGGGTCGTCGCCAGCATCTTTTACGGTGGCCGCATAGGCTTTGCCTAAACCGCGTTTTTCAACCACAGTGAGTTCTAAGTTGACTTGCTTGCTTGGCTGTCCAGTGTTCGACTTTTTAGTCGGCAAGGTCACGCTAACGCTGGTTTTTTGCTGATCGCCCAACAATAAATGCCCCGCTGCTAAACAACAGGCGGTCGCGCAGGTGCCGGTGGTTAAACCGGTGCGCAGAGGCTGTTGTTGTTCGCTAGATTCGGGCCACATAATTTGCCTTAACCTTGAGCTTGTACAGGGTTGGTGAACAGCTGTGCGACAGCTTCGGGGTTGGATGGGAAGAACAAGTGTAGGTAGCTAGCGGTAAGGCCTTGTTGTCTAAAAATAGCTTCGCCAGGCGCTGGGTGGCGCTGGCGTTTACCGTGTGCAATAGGCGCCGGCGTATTTTGGCTGCGCGAACGATGGTGGGCATGGGCTCGTACTTCGCCTTCTGGCAACATCGCAGCCTGCATGCCTTGGCAACCGCGTTTGCCGCGCATTGCGCCTTGGCCTGACAAAATACCGCACATTCGGTGGGTATTCTCATCTAAATCGGTGAGGCTTTCTAAGCAATATAGAAAACCACCGCATTCTGCCAAAATAGGCTTGTTGGCCGCATTGAAATTGCTCACGTCCTTTAACATGCTTATATTGTTGGCAAGTTTTTCGGCATGCAGTTCTGGGTAACCTCCGGCAAACCATAAGGCATCTACCTGCGGTAGGTGGGCGTCGCTAATGGGAGAAAAATAGTGTAACTCTGCGCCCATCGCTTCTAATAAGCGGGTGTTGGCGCTATAGATAAAGCTAAAGGCGGCATCTTTGGCAATGCCGATTTTGGTGCCCGCTAACAGCTTTTTAGGGGGGGCAATGTCTTGGCTGGCAAAAGTTACCGGGGCCGGCAAGTCACAAATAGCTTGTTCGCCTAACCATGCTTTACCCAAGTTAAAACGGACTTCTAATTCGTCACGCACTTCTTCCGCTTGCACTAACCCTAGGTGGCGCTCGGGTAGCGACACTTCTGGGTCACGAGCCAAATTAGCCAACAATGGCATGCGGCCGTCTAGGGCGTCTGTAATCAGTTGTGCATGACGCTGCGTGCCGCAATTGTTGGCAACTAGGCCACAAAACTCAACATCGTCGCGAAAATCCGCTAAACCTAAAGCCACGGCGGCAGCTGTTTGCGCCATGCCTTTAACGTCCATCACTAAGGCTACGGGAATATTAAAGGTCATCGCTAAGTCTGCACTGGACGGTTCGCCATCGAATAAACCCATGGCGCCTTCTACGAGAATAAGGTCGGCTGCTTGAGCGGCAAGGTAAAACTGGTGGCGACAATACTCTGTACCTGCCATCCATAAATCCAGCTGCGTAACCGGTTGACCGGAGGCCTGTTGTAGAATTTGTGGGTCTAGATAATCTGGGCCCATTTTAAACACCCGCACCTTGCGGCCAAGATCACGGTGATACCGAGCGAGGGCGGCAGTGATGGTGGTTTTGCCTTGGCCAGACGCAGGTGCCGCTAAAAACAATGCGGGGCAGTGGGCTACGGCAGGTGCAGAGGACAGTGAGGTAGCCATTAAAATTCAATACCGGCTTGGGCCTTTACACCTTTACGGAAGGCATGGCCATCGTCTTTTACAGTGCTTATGGTGTCGGCGTATTCAACCAGCGCTTCGGGCATGACTCGGCCCGTAATAATCACCGTTTGGTGATGTGGGCGGTTAGCTAAGGCCTCTAATACAGGCTCAAGGGGCAAATAGTTGTACTTGAACACATAAGCCATTTCATCCAGCACCAACATGTCGATACTCGGGTCTTGCAATAGGCCTTGGGTGATGTCCCATGCTTGTTCTGCGGCGGCAATGTCGTTGGCTTTGTCTTTGGTTTCCCAGGTGAATCCGTGACCCATTACGTGCCAGTCTAGACCAGGGTAGTCTTTAAAAAACTTGTATTCACCGGTTTCAATACGGCCTTTTACAAACTGCACTACAGCGGCTTTTTTGCCATGGCCTAAGGTGCGCATCATGGTGCCAAAGGCTGAACTACTTTTACCCTTGCCGTTGCCACGTAACAAGATGGTGATGCCGCGTTCTTCTGTGGCTTTAGCAATGCGGGCATCGATGACGGCCTTTTTGGCGGTCATGCGTTCTTCATGGGTTTTGCTCATTAAACAAGCCTCGCTTGGGATAAGGTTAGGTACTGCGCTTTTAATGTTTGCGCAATTTGTTGGCCACGACCACGTTTAATTTGGCTTTGCTCGGTGTCTACTAAAATAGCTTGGCCTTGTAACTGCAGCCCCAACAAATCCTGCTGCACACGGCCATCGGTAATAATGGTGCTAATAATTCGGGTCGCTGGGTTACGCCTAAGCAAGCGTGTGGCAAAGCCACTGGCCTGTTGAAGTGCTTGTTTTAATGGTGTGCCACCGCCTGCGCCAATGTCGTTAAGTAGTGGCGTCATGGCTTTAGGCGCACGACCTTGGCTGTATAGTTCAGACACCTTGTCGTTACCAAAACCCAATAGCACCAGCTGTTGGCGCGCCAGGTAGGCGTGTTTGGCAATGCCTGCGACTAAGCCTTTGGCTTGGCTTTGGCCATTGCCATGTAAAGTGGATGCGGAGGTGTCCAGTAGCACCAGGTGCATTACTGGGTCGCCACCACGCTGACGGCGGTAACGTAAGTCGATACCCGCGGCTTTATTGCGGCCCGCAATTAAACTGGAAAACCAATTAACGCGCTGTGACCACTGTTTTGTAGCTCGGCCATGGCCTTGGCCCTGCTGGCCTTTGCTGGCATTGGTTAACAAGCTAGCTGTGTTATGGGGGCTAGGCGCAAGCTCGGTGATATCACGCAATTGGCCGGTACTTTGTTTGATGGGGGCCATTTGCCCCCAGTCTTGTTGCGGCTGCTGGTTTTGAGCTTTAGGTTTACTGTCCTGTGGGCGCTCGAAAGGAGGCGGGCTCGGCGGTGAATTTTGATCTGGGCTGTGGCTGTCGTGGTTGTTACGGCGGTGCATTAACACCAACTCTTCAACTGCATCAATATTGACCAGCGTGACGTCGCTGGTTTGTTGATACGCGGCGTGGGCTTGAGCGGCGCGCAACCACACTAAGTCACCCCGCACTCCATCTACCTGAGCCGCCACACAGCGCTCGGCGATTTCTAGGCGCATGGCGTCGCTGACCGTCACCTGGCTTAGTTGTTGTTGGGCTTGTTCAATACCGGTGCGTAAGGTCTGTTGTAACTGCGCGTAATCGGCCAAAAAGGCCTCTGGGTGGGCATCAAAATGTTGCCTGCGGCGTACAATTTCTACCCGCTCTTGAGCGCTGTAGGTGTTCTCTAAGGCTACACCAAAACCAAAGCGATCTAATAGCTGTGGCCGTAGCTCGCCTTCGTCTGGGTTCATGGTGCCCATAAAGGTGAATTCGGCTGCATGCTGGTGGCTGATGCCATCGCGTTCTATATGATTGACGCCACTGGCGGCCACGTCGAGTAATAAGTCGACTAGGGCATCGGGCAATAGGTTGACTTCATCAACGTAGAGCAAACCCTTGTGGGCTTTACTTAATAGCCCCGGCGCAAACTTAACCTGTTGCTCGCCCAACACTTTTTGTAAATCTATGGTGCCGGTGACCATTTCTTCGCTGGCACCCAAGGGTAGCGTTACTAATTGGCTTAAATTGGTAATATTGAGGTCTGCCAGGCTACGGGCGAGGGTGGATTTAGCACTGCCACGGGGGCCGCTCACCAGTACGCCACCAATGGCTGGGTCTATGGCCAGTAAGGTGAGCGCAAGCTTAACGGGAGCTTGGCCAACAACGGCGCTAAAAGGGAAGTTTGGTTTAAGCATATTGGTACCCATCGTACCCACCGCACGATTTAGTTTTTCATTACGTTTTGAGGGCTGGTATCGGACTGAATCGCCTAACGATCCACCGTTGCGGGGGCAGTGTTGGTTCAAGACCGGTTTGCCGTAATCTCGTCCACGCTTCCCATTTAACTGCTTGTTCGCCAAGCAGCACCACTCATTACCCACCATTGTAGGCTTATATGGTACAGAATAATACGTTTGTGAAGGAGCTAATGTATTAGGAGCGGCCAGGGCGTATTTAATGTCGTCACGTCGCCAAGAATTATAGGAAATATGACCGCATACAAAGGGTTTGGCGACTTAGCTCATGTAATATGGCTACTACACAATCGGCTTTGGTTGGTGGCGCTTCGGTGTTACGATATTAAATCATTGTTCATCAAGCTGTTTTTTTATTGAGTCGACACCATGCAACAACTTTATCCAGAACTCAAACCCTACCGTGAATTTTATCTACCGGTAGATCATGGCCACAGTTTGTATGTAGAGCTGTGCGGCAATCCACAAGGTATTCCGGTGGTCGTGATTCACGGTGGGCCGGGTGGAGGTTGTGGGCCGTCATCAAGGCGCTTTTTTGACCCAACCAACTACCATATAATTTTAATGGACCAGCGTGGTGCTGGGCGTTCCTTGCCTCACGCCAGTTTGGAAGCCAATACCACGCAGCATTTAATTGGCGACTTTGAGAAGTTGCGTTCAGAGCTTGATATCTCACAGTGGCTATTGTTTGGTGGTTCATGGGGTACGACGTTGGCGTTAGCTTACGCTCAAGCACACCCGCAACAGGTGTTGGGTCTTATATTGAGGGGCATTTTTTTAGGTCGACAAAAAGACGTGGATTGGATCTACGAAGCCGGTGGCGCTAGTCGTATGTTTATTGACAATTGGGCCGGTTTTCAAAGGCCCTTGGCACACACTAATGCTGAATCTGAAGGGCAAATGGTCAATACCTATTATCAGTTGCTTACAGGGCCTGATGAATTAAAACGCATGGCTGCAGCTAAAGCCTGGGCGGGCTGGGAAGACAGTATCGCCACCTTGCAACCGGCGCAAACCAGCGGTGGTGACTATGACGGCGCCCATTTCGACTTAGTATTGGCTCGCATTGAGTGCCATTATTTTGTTAATGACTGTTTTTTTGAGCCTAACCAGCTGTTAAACAACATGCATAAAATTAGCCACATACCGGGTATTATCGTACATGGCCGGTACGACATGATTTGCCCTGCCGAGCAGGCTTTTGAAGTGTACGACCTGTGGCCAGAAAGCCAGTTACATATCGTGCGTGACGCTGGGCATTCGCAGCAAGAGTCCGGTATTATCGACAACTTGGTGAAAGCTACCCGCGAATTTGCGCTCAAGTACGCCTAACGAAGTATTATTTTATGAAAGCATTATTACAACGAGTGACTCACGCCCGTGTAGAGGTTGATGGCCAGTGTATTGGCCAAATTGAACACGGCATCATGCTGCTGTTAGGTGTTGATAAGGGCGACGACCAAGCTAAAGCTGATCAGTTGTTACACAAAGTGCTGCATTATCGCTTTTTTGGTGATGACGACGGCAAGATGAACAACAATGTTCAGCAAGCGGGTGGCAGTATATTGATCGTCAGCCAGTTCACTCTGGCAGCTGACACCAAAAAAGGCTTGCGGCCTGGGTTTTCTAGCGCGGCCCCGCCAGCCCTTGGTGAGCAGCTTTATGACTACTTTGTAGCTCAAGCAAACGCCAAAGTCACAGTTGCCACGGGGCAGTTTGGCGCCGACATGCAGGTTAGCCTAACCAACGACGGGCCGGTAACCTTTATGCTGGAGGTTTAAACTACAATAGCCGACACCACCTGACCCAACATTAACAACCACATGCAGGCTAAGGTAACAAAACTCCACATAAAGGTGCGGTAGCGCCATTTCACTCGGTTGCTGGTGATGTGTACATAGCTGTGTAGATAACGGCAAGCCACGTATACCCACGCCAACACCACATACGCAGGCTGAAATAAGTCGGCGGCATACACCAACCCAATCAGCGCATAAAATAACATGGGCAAGGCCAATAAGTTATCGTAGTTGTTGCTCAGTTGGGCCATTTCTGCGGGTATTTTGGCGCCGTTATTAAGTTTAAAAAACCCCCTGGGCAATAGGCCTTGTTTTGCCACTGTGCGTTTTTTTAACGCCAGCATGACCATGACCACGAGGGTAAGCCCCACAAGTAGCAAGGGGGGTAGAAGTAAGTGCAGTGTATTCACAGGAGAGCCTCTTTAATTGCATTAAGTGCCGCAAAATGTATTTTTTACGGTTTGTGCTGCGGTGGGCGCTAACGCATACGACCTTAGCCGCGGCTGATATGCCCAAGGCGACTGCACAACGTTAAGTAGGGCTTCAAAGGGTGCAAAATTTTGCTGGTCTTCGGCCGCTCTGATGGCCACTTCAACTTGGTGATTACGGGCGATAAATGCTGGGTTGGCGTTATTCATTTGTTGATAGCGTTGTTCGGGCTCTTGGGCATCATCGGCTAAGCGTTGTTGCCATTGCTTCTGCCACAAAATCAGCTCATCTGGGGCGGCAAAAATGTTGCCGATGATTTGGTGCGTGGGGTCGGTAGCAACTTGGTCAACTAGATACCGAAAACACTGGGTGAAATCTAATTCATGCTCAGCCATGATGGCCAATAACTGTTCGGTTAAAGCTTGGCCTTCGGCTTGCGGCGCACTCAGCCCTAGCTTGTTACTCATTACCCGCTGATAAGCGCTACCATAATGTTGAACGTATGCGTCGAGCGCCTGCTGGGCACACGCTAAGGCTTGTTCACCATTGGGGTGTAGCAATGGTAATAAAGCCTGAGCCAGACGCACAAGGTTCCATTGGCCAATGCCAGCCTGTTGGTTGTAGCGATAACGGCCTTGACGGTCGATGGCACTAAACACTTTATCTGGATCGAATTGATCCATAAAGGCACAGGGGCCGTAATCTACCGTAGCTCCACAAATAAGCATGTTGTCGGTGTTCATCACGCCATGAATAAAACCAAAACCTTGCCACTGTGCAATCAGTTTTGCTTGGCGTTTAATCACTTCATTGAGCAAGGCTAAATAAGGCTGTTCAGTTTGGGCTAAGTTGGGGAAGTGACGCTGCAAACAATAGTCTGCGAGTTGTTTAACTGCCGCTTGGTCGCCTTGCATCGCAAAATATTCAAAGGTACCTATACGGATGTGGCTAGGCGCAATGCGGGTTAACACAGCGCCAGGTTCGGCCCCTTTGCGCAGTATTTTTTGGCCGGTGGCAATAGCGGCAAGGCTACGGGTGGTGGGCACGTTGAGGGCCGCCATGGCTTCGCTTATGAGGTATTCCCGAAGCACGGGGCCTAAAGGGGAGCGGCCATCACCACGGCGCGAATAGGGCGTGGGGCCGGAGCCTTTTAGCTGTAAGTCGAAACGCTCGCCATTTGGCGCCACAATCTCGCCCAATAGGTGGGCGCGGCCATCACCGAGTTGTGGATTGTAGGAACCAAATTGATGGCCAGCATAGGCTTGAGCTAAAGGTTTTGAGTCTGCTAGAAGCGTATTACCTACTAAGGCTTGGGCAGCCGCGTCGGAGCTTAACCAAGCCGTATCGATGCCCAACTCGTTGGCCAACGCCAAGTTAAGTGCAAATGGCGTTGCCTGCGGTACCGATGTAGGTTCGGCAAAGCTATAAAAGTGCTCTGGTAACTGGGTGTATGTGGTATCAAAAGTGGGGCTATTTATGGCCGTCATGACTAGAGGATCTCCAGCTTGGCATAGGCCAGTACTAACCACTTGCTGCCTTCGTCCTCAAAGTTCACTTGGACTCGGGCTTGCGGGCCTTGGCCTTCGGCATTCACCACCACGCCCATGCCAAACAACGGGTGCCTGACGTTTTGGCCCAGCGCGATGACCGGTGTTTCGAGCTCTTGGTGACGTCCCCAACGGTCGTATTGTCGTTTGGGTGTAGGCCGTGCGGTAACTGGACGACTGATAGTGGATTTAAGGCGTACCTCGTTCATCAGGCCCTCTGGCACTTCCCCAATAAAGCGTGACGGACGATTAAAGGTATCTTGGCCGTGTAAGCGTCGGCTTTCGGCGTAAGTGATAAATAGACGCTGCATGGCGCGGGTAATGCCCACGTAACACAAGCGGCGCTCTTCTTCTAAGCGATCGCCTTCTTCTAGGGACATTTTGTGGGGGAATAAGCCTTCTTCTACGCCACCTAAAAATACCACTGGAAACTCAAGGCCTTTGGCTGAGTGAAGGGTCATTAGTTGTACGCTATCTTCAGACTCGTCGGCTTGTTGTTCGCCTGCATCCAGTGCAGCTTGGTCTAACATGGCTGCTAGCGGTGTGGTGGCTACTGGGTCTAGGTCAGAGTCAGGGTCATCAGACTCTTGTGCTGGGTTCCATGTGCTGGCAAATCCTTTAGCGGCGCTCACTAACTCATTGAGGTTATCAATGCGAGTTTGGGCTTTTTCACCCTTTTCTTTAAGGTGATGTTGGATCAACCCCGACTGCTTGATAACGTGATCCACCATGTCGTGTAACAAGGCCTCCGCGCTTTCTTCGTCGAGCCGGTCAATAAGGCCAACAAAACTTTGTACCGCATTGTGGGCGCGGGTGGGTAGCGTGTTGTGGTCTACGATTTGTTGAGCGCTGTCCCACATTGAACAACCTTCTGCACGGGCATGAAAGCGGATTTTATCCACCGTAGCGGCACCCACACCACGTGTAGGGACGTTGAAAACCCGCTCCATAGCGGCGTCATCGTTACGGTTTTTGATAAGGCGCAGATAAGCTAACGCATTACGAATTTCCAAACGGTCATAGAAGCGTTGGCCACCGTAAATGCGGTACGGCATGTTGGCGCGAATCAGGGCTTCTTCCAATACCCGCGACTGTGCGTTAGAGCGGTAAAGAATGGCACATTCCGCCCGTAAACCGCCGCCTTTTTGCCATTGATCAATTTGGTCAACAATAAACCGGGCTTCATCCATTTCGTTAAACGCAGCATACAGAGAAATAGCCTCGCCATCGTTACCATCGGTCCACAAGTTCTTACCTAAGCGACCGCTGTTGTTAGCAATAAGGCCGTTTGCGGCTTTAAGTATGGTGCCTGTGGAACGGTAGTTTTGCTCTAGCTTTACGGTAATAGCATTACCAAAATCGCGTTCAAAGTGTTGAATGTTTTCTATTTTTGCACCCCGCCAACCGTAAATGGATTGGTCATCGTCACCCACGGCCATGACTTTGGCAGCATTGCCTGATAACACACGTAGCCAAGCGTATTGGATGGTGTTGGTGTCTTGAAACTCGTCTACCAATAGGTGTTTAAAGCGGCCTTGATAATGGGCCAGCAAAGCTGAATTATTAAGCCATAGTTCATGGCAGCGTAACAACAGTTCGCCAAAGTCCACCAGGCCTGCGCGTTCACAGGCTTGGTGGTAGGCAGCGTACACCTTTACTTGCGTATCTAGCTGAAAATCACCATGAGTTTCAATGTGTTGAGGACGCTTTCCTTCGTCTTTACAGCCATTAATAAAGTGTTGGAATTGACGTACGGGCCAACGGCTTTCTTCTAGTTGCATCTGCTTGCATAGGCGCTTAAGGATGCTTAATTGGTCGTCACTGTCGAGTATTTGAAATTCTTTTTGTAAGCCCGCCTCTTGCCAATGGCGGCGTAGTAAACGGTGGGCCAAGCTGTGAAAGGTGCCTACCCACAATTGTTGCGTATCTAAACCCATCAGGCTTTCAATTCGGATGCGCATTTCCCGTGCCGCCTTGTTGGTAAAGGTCACGGCCATGATGGACCAAGGCGATATATTCTCGGCTTCAATGAGCCAGGCAATGCGGTGCACTAACACCCGTGTTTTGCCACTACCGGCACCGGCTAAAATTAGCAAGTTTTCCTGTGGTGCTGCCACGGCTTCACGTTGTGAGCCGTTGAGTTCATCTAAGAGGCGAGAAACATCCATTTGTGTGTCCGTATAGTTGGCATCAAGTGTGGCTCAGCAATTGATGGAAAATAACTTGTTGTTGAAATACTAAACTGATCTGACCATTTTGCATTTGTCTTGTTGCTAGCGTACTACTAAGGGAGTAGTTTTATTTGAGCTATGGCAAATGGTTGGCTGCAATGAGTCTATTGTAACCACAGCTGAGGTAAATAACATCGTTAGTCCTACACTAGTTTGACATGGTTAAACTCAATAAAAACAATACAGGAGTACAAGGAAATGGAAAGAAGAGAAATATTAAAGAAAGGTTTGGTGGGTTTAGGTGGCGCAGCCGCTGCGTCTACCATTGCCGCACCTGCCATTGCTAAGGAACGCGTAGAAATTGCCATGGTGTCGACTTGGGGTCGAGATTTCCCGGGTTTAGGTACAGGCGCCCAGCGTTTTGCTCAGCGTTTAATTGATATGAGTGACGGCCGCATACAAGTGAGTTACTACGCAGCCAACGAGCGTGTTAAGGCCTTTGACTCATTTGACGAAGTCGCCTCTGGTAATGCCCAAATGTACCATTCTGCTGAATACTACTGGAAAGGTAAGCACCCAGGTTGGGCTTACTTTACCGCCGTACCCTTTGGTTTAACCTATACCGAAATGAACGCTTGGATCCGTTTTGGTGGTGGCCAAGAACTGTGGGATGAGCTAGGCGCAGATTACGGCTTAAAAGGCCTTATGTGTGGTAACACCGGTGTGCAAATGGGTGGTTGGTTCCGTAAGGAAATCAACAGCGTAGATGACCTTAAAGGTTTAAAAATGCGTATGCCAGGCCTTGGCGGTGACGTATTGGCTAAGCTAGGCGGTTCGCCTGTATCATTACCCGGCGGCCAGATTTATGAAAACCTTATTTCTGGAGCCATTGATGCCACTGAGTGGGTGGGACCATGGAATGATGAGCTAATGAAGTTCTACGAAGCGGCCAAGTACTACTATTACCCAGGTATGCATGAGCCTGGTGCTATGTTGGCTTGTGGCATGAACAAAACTTGGTGGGACGGCTTAAGTAAGTCAGATCAAGTGATGATCGAAGCGGCTTCGTCCATGGAAAACGACGTTATGATGGCCGAGTACAATGCCAAAAACGGTGCGGCACTTAAGCGTTTAGTCAATGACCAAGGTGTTAAGTTGCGCCAGTTCAATGATGACATTTACGATAGCTTTGCTGAAGCTTCTGAAGAAGTGTTTGCCGAAGTACAAGCCCATAGTGACTTGGCTTCGCGTATTCATAAGAGCTTTGCTACTGCACGTGCCGATATCGGCGCCTGGGCAGAAATTTCTGACCAAGCCTATATGCAACAACGTAACCGCGCCTTAGGCGGTTAATTTTTGTTGCTCGTCCTACACCCACCCACAACTTTGTTGTGGGTGGGTTTTTCTGTTTATGTACTTATGTCTTGGTTTTAAGCATGCAACAATCTTCTAGCGCTTTTCTAAAGAAGGACCTACTGCTGCGTAGTCTTGCTTTTACTGTGGTCTACGCCACTGTTATTTTTGTGCTGAATAATTTTTTAAACTTCTGGGCGTTATGGCCAGGAGCAGTGAACACCCTTGCGGGAAAATCATCCACAGGTTTGGGTTGGCTGCAGGTATTGAGTTATGCCGTTGCGCCTTTATTGGCGGCAATACATGTGTTTGGGTTGCGGGGACAAAGCTATCAAATGCTTGCCGAGCGAGTCTCCCATTGGGCTGCCATCAGCATAAAAGCGGCCTTTTGGATGGTGTTATTGGTTGGCATGGCTGATATGTTGGTGTCCTTCTTGCGTATTGAATCGCTACTATCTCCCATAGTAGGGAGCGAACTTACCACTGAATTGGGTAAGCCGCAGTTTCGTGGCACCTATGTTCACTTACCCCTGATGCTGCTGGCTTGTTTTATCGCCCTGCGTAGTCGCGGGTTAGGTTTTATTTGGCTCACATTGATGGTGGTCGTAGCTGAATTTTTAATTGTAATTACCCGTTTTGTGTTTTCCTACGAACAGGCCTTTATGGGCGACCTAGTGCGTTTTTGGTACGCGGCTTTGTTCTTGTTTGCGTCGGCCCACACCTTACTCATTGAAGGACATATTCGAGTGGATGTGGCCTACACCCATTTTAAGCCGCGCACGCAGTCTTGGGTGAACGTATTGGGCGTAAGTTTACTCGGATTACCCCTTTGTTTTACCATTCTCACGCTAGGTATGTGGGATAAAACCAGCAGTATTAATAGCCCGCTGCTCAGTGTAGAAGTGTCTCAAAGTGGCTATGGCATGTATGTGAAGTATATTATGGTGGGCTTCTTAGCCATCTTTGCTTTTTCTATGATTATTCAATTTTCAAGTTATTTGCTCAAGCACTTTGGTGTGTTACGTGGCGAAACAGCGACTAGCGATTAGGACACTGCGTTATGGAACTTTTGTTTTTAGGGATTTTAGTCCTGCTCATGATCATAGCGCTTTTGTCCGGTTTTCCGGTGGCATTTTCTTTGCCTGGATCGTCCATAATCGCCATTGGTTTAGCCGCCTTAGCCGGTTGGGTGTTTGCCGATAACCCAGATGCTTATTTCCATGAGGGCGGCCCTGTGCAATGGCTCAGTGCTGGTGTCACCAACTTTAGAAGTCTATACTGGAACGTGGAGCGCGACACGCTAATTGCCATTCCATTGTTCATTTTTATGGGCATTATGTTGCAACGTTCCAAAGTAGCAGAAGACTTGCTAGTGACTATGGCCCAGCTTTTTGGCCCCGTACCGGGTGGTTTGGGCATTTCTGTGGTATTGGTGGGCGCCTTATTGGCGGCTACAACCGGCATAGTGGGCGCCACAGTTATTGCCATGGGTATGATCTCCCTACCCGCCATGTTGCGTAATAAATACTCCCATTCCTTGGCCACCGGCACTATTTGTGCATCCGGTACCTTAGGTCAAATCATCCCGCCCTCCATTGTGTTAATCATCTTAGCAGACCAGCTAAGTAACGCTGCCGATCAAGCCAGTGCCATGCGTAAGGCTGCCTATCGCGAAATTACGGGTGAATTTTCCATGCCATCGGTATTGGACATCACTTCGGCCAGCGCGGGTGATATGTTTATGGGTGCTTTTATTCCCGGCATATTGTTAGTGGCTTTATATTTGTTATATATTTTAATTACTGCCCTTGTAACGCCAAAAAGTGCGCCACCTATTGGTTATTCTGGCGCCTACGATCGCCAGTTTTTAGCCAAAGTGCTAATGAGTCTATTGCCACCTCTAACGCTTATTTTTGTGGTCTTAGGGTCTATACTCATGGGCGTTGCCACGGTTAACCAAGCTGGCGCTGTGGGGGCTGTGGGGGCCATGTTGATGGCGGGCTATCGCTTACATCACCGTGATGAAAGGCGGTATTGGCCGGCTTTTATTGCCATTGTGGCCATCATTATCTTAGGCTTCATTGTAGCTAATTTTGACCTCAATATTAAAAATATGCGCAGCGATGAGGACCGCCTAGGCGTGACTCTTGGTCTAGTGGCTGTGACGGCGTTACTGGTGGCCCTGTGCTGGAGTGGCTGGCGGGTATTCAAAAACGGCACCATCCTCCATGAAGTCATGGGTGAAACCGCTAAGACCACCTCCATGGTATTTATCATTCTCATTGGCGCGGCCATGCTGACCTCGGCGTTTCGTGCTTTTGGTGGTGAAGAATTAGTCAAAGACATGCTTACCGGCTTGCCGGGTGGTTTTTGGATGCAGTTCTTTGTGGTCATGACCGTCATCTTTATTTTAGGCTTTTTCTTAGACTTTATTGAAATTGCTGTAGTGGTTGTACCCATTGTTGCACCTATCTTAATGGCCGACCCCAGTGCCAATATCACGGCCGTATGGTTAGGTGTAATGATCGGTTTGAATATACAAACCTCGTTCCTGACGCCGCCCTTTGGTTTTGCCCTCTTCTATTTACGAGGGGTGGCAGATAAAGCCGTTAAAACCCTGTCTATTTATAAAGGCGTAGTGCCGTTTATTGGGTTACAAATTTTGGCTTTGGTGATTACCGGCTTCTTCCCCAGTTTGGTGAATTACCTACCCAACCGTACGTATCTAACATCGGATTCAGCTCCACCACCTATGAATCCACGTATTCAGCCGTGCTTAGAGGAGCAAGTGTTAACCTTGTATGGCACGCAAGAAGCCAGTTTAATGGCGGCTATTGATACCATGGCCTCTGTGGATGTGAGCTATTTATCCAGCGCCAGTACCGACTTGTTGCAAGACAGCCTCAGCAAAGCGCGGCAAACGTTTGAGAAGGTCAATGGCATCCATCAGGCTAAGGCTCAGTTAACTGAGTTTGAAGTCAGTTATGCGCCACTGCACAGGCAAGTAAGAGAAATTCAGGCCCATGTACGCCGCAATAACCGTTTGAGCGAAGATGAAACACTGCAGCTTAGGCGTTTGGATGACATTGCCCTCAATGATGATCGCCGGGCCCAATTGAAGCAACGTATTGTAGATTTGGCAGCATTAAACCAGCGTTTAACGGCGAGTATTCCATCGGAGTGGTCTAGCCAACGGCCTATTTTCGAGACACTGAACAAAGCTGAGAAACAAGCTCGAAATCAATATCGACGTAATGTTGATGAAGCCTACGATGGTATTGTGCAGTTACGCCTATGGATACAACAAGCGCCAGAGTTGGCTGCAATGGTGGGTGCAGTCGCCGTATTAGGGGACGCCATAGACACCATGGATGCAAAAACTGCGATGGCAGCTATTAAACTGCAAGAAAGGCAGTTGGGCTATTTTGCCGGTGTGAGTGCTGTTAAATCTAAATTGTCTAAGGCACGACGAGCCCTTAAGGGCAGTAAGTACAATCCCGAAAAAGCCGCGGCCTACCATGTGCAGGCAATGGCACTTCTCAATGACGAAATCCAATGGCGACAAACCGCTGCATTAGAATTAGCACCTGCTTTGGCCACTTATGATGCAGCGATTAGTCGCTCTATTGGTTTACGCTTGCAGGAACGTATAAGCCATGATTTAGCGACTACGGTGTCGGCATGTCTGTCGAGTCATAAGGACGTATCTTTGCAATTTTAACCATTAATGGGTCGCAGTTAAGTCTCTAGTAGCTAGTGATTAAGTGGATGGGGTAGAATAAAAACAACTACCCCACTGCTGCTGCGAAGTGAATGCCTAAAATTAATCAAAATCTGTTCAAAGCCATACAACAAACCCATGAACAGTTGCGCAAGTCTGAACGCAAAGTGGCCGATTACGTATTGGAACACCGGGCTAAGGTTGTACAAATGCGCATTGTCGATTTGGCGGCCGCTGCAGGTGTGAGCGAGCCCACGGTGGTGCGATTTTGTCGGGCTATTGGATTTGATGGATTCCAAGGCTTTAAGCTTACCCTGGCCCAGTTTGTGGCATCCAATACCTCCTACGAACAGTTTCGTTTAGACAGCCGTGATTCGGTCGAAGAGTTTAAAGAAAAAATATTTGACTCCACCATGGGTAACCTCATGCGGGTGAAGTCCGATTTAGATGCCGCTAATCTAGAGAAAGCGATTGTTGCCTTAGCGCAAACCAGGCGCGTAGATTGTTATGGCTTTGGTGCCTCGGCGCCCATTTGTAGTGACGCCCAGCATAAATTTTTCCGCCTTAACATGTCTGCAGCAGCCTATTCAGATCCCCACCTACAAACCATGGCTGCCGTCACGCTACAGCCTGGCGATGTGGTGATTGCGATCTCGCAAACGGGCCGCACCAAAGACTTGTTACACACCACACAATTGGCTATGGATGCCGGCGCTACCGTGATTGCATTGTGCCCCAGCAATACCCCCCTGGCGCAACAAGTGCAGATCCCGTTATACATTGATTTGGATGAAGACAAAGAGCTCAATACCCTTATGTCGTCACGCATCACCCAAATGGTGGTGATCGATGTACTTGCCGTCGGCGTAACTATGCAACTGGGTGAAGAAGCCAAGGCGCACCTCAAAACCATCAAACGTTCTCTCAAAAGTTTGCGTATCCCTGCCAAGCGCCCTAAGTAGTTAGTGATGTGGTGCTTGAACCACCTCGCTAAATTTCCACAACACCAATCTCATCCACCTTAACGCGAGCAGCCACATTGGCCTGTGCCAAAGCGTCCATACGAGCCACTTGGTCTTGCGCCAGCTTATGCGTTGCTGAGTTATTTGCGCTTGCGTGTCTAAAGAACGACGTTCTAAGGTAAGGCTTGCTAGCTTAGCGCTGACCTCTTCATTTTGGGTGGTGTTGATGGCCACCAAGCCTGCAAGTCGCTCATTAACTAACCGTTCTTGGGCATTAAGCTTGTCTAGTATTTGGATGCCAACCGAGGCGCCAGATAACAATTGGCTAGGGTCGTGCAAAGACAATAACAGCTCGTCTGAAGACGCTAGATCACCTTGTGAGTGTCATATAAACCCCACATTGAATTAATTTAACCGGACATTCCAAGGCAAGAGTGCGACAAGCTTATCCTCTGTGTCGGCGTTGGGCAGGCGCTCAAAGATGTGGGTTAAATATGCGCTAGGCTCTAGTTGATCACAAATTAAAGTAAATCAAAGGGGTCAGACTCCATAGCTTACCCCGTTGATCCGTGCCCCGATGTAATGGATTGACTGAATTTTGCGGCCTAGGCCAAGGATAAAACCGCCAACTAGCCCAGAACTTGTACTACCGAAAATCACCACAAAGCCGGTTATGTTCGGTATTGGTTAAATATTGCTCTAAAAACATCAATAAAACCCTTAGGCGCAGTGCCATCATTGCGCCATGTCATTGATGTTAACTAATTAAGGAGCTTAGTGATGCCACTACAAGCTAGCCAAAACGTATTTATCACCTGTGCAGTCACCGGATCCGGTGGTTCGCAAGATCGTTCTCCCCATGTGCCTCGCAGTCCCGAGCAAATTGCCAACAGTGCGATTGATGCCGCGAAGGCGGGCGCAGCCGTGGTGCATTGCCATGTGCGTGACCCAGAAACAGGCACCCCGAGCCGTCGTTTAGAGCTTTATAAGGAACTCACGGAGCGCATCCGTGCTGCAGAAGTAGACGTGGTATTAAACCTCACGGCCGGTATGGGCGGCGACATGGTATTTGGAGATGCCGAAAACCCATTGCCACTACAAGAGGCGGGTACTGATATGGTAGGGGCCAGTGAGCGCGTTGAACATGTGCGCCAGTGCCAGCCAGAAATCTGCACTTTAGACTGCGGCACTATGAACTTTGCTGAAGCCGATTACGTGATGACCAATACCCCAGGTATGTTACGTGCCATGGCCGAAAAAATGACGGCCATGGGTGCGCGCATCGAAATCGAAGCCTTTGATACGGGCCATTTATGGCTCGCCAAGCAACTCGTGAGCGAAGGTTTAATTACTGACCCAGTAATGGTGCAGCTATGTATGGGGATCCCTTGGGGAGCACCAGATGACCTCAATACCTTTATGGCCATGGTTAATAACGTACCTAAAGACTGGATTATGTCGGCTTTTTCCATCGGTCGTAACGAAATGAATTATGTGGCGGCTGCGGTGTTGGCGGGTGGCAACATTCGGGTTGGATTGGAAGATAACCTATGGTTAGAAAAGGGCGTGTTAGCAACTAACGCTCAGTTGGTGGAAAAGGCAGCCACCATCGCCACCAATATGGGCTCCACCTTGATGACACCGGCCCAAGTACGTGAACTCATTCAAGTTGAAAAACGAGCGCCTTTACAATGAATGAAAAAGACATGAATAAAACAGCAGCCTGTATCGGCGGCGGTGTTATTGGTGGCGGTTGGGTAGCACGCTTTTTGTTACACGGCTGGGACGTTAACGTATATGACCCAGCAGCCGATGCGCAGCGCAAATTGGATGCGGTATTAGAAAATGCCCGAGCCTCGTTACCTCAATTGTCTGATGTGCCTATGCCAGCCGAAGGCCGGCTTACCTTTTGTGACACCTTAGAAGCGGCCGTGGCTAATGCTGATTGGATTCAAGAAAGTGTGCCCGAACGGCTGGACATTAAACACGCGGTATTTGCACAGGTGCAAGCTGCTTGTCCAGAAGCTGCCATTATTGGTTCTTCAACCTCAGGCTTTAAGCCGTCTCAGTTACAAGAAAATGCCTTGCGCCCAGCGCAAATAATGGTGGCGCATCCGTTTAATCCTGTGTATTTGTTGCCTTTGGTAGAGCTAGTGCCTAGCCCTGTGAATGATGCAGATATTATTGCGCAGGCCAAAGATGTGTTAACCGGCGTGGGTATGAAACCGCTACATGTGCGTAAAGAAATTGATGCACATATTGCCGATCGTTTTTTAGAAGCGGTGTGGCGTGAAGGTTTGTGGTTGATTAAAGATGGCATTGCCACCACCACAGAAATAGACGATGCCATTCGTTATGGTTTTGGTTTGCGTTGGGCGCAAATGGGTTTATTTGAAACCTACCGCATAGCCGGTGGTGAAGCTGGTATGGCCCACTTTATTGCTCAATTTGGGCCTTGTTTAGAGTGGCCGTGGACCAAGCTTATGGACGTGCCTGAGTTAACGGATGAGCTTGTTGCTACTATTGCGCAGCAGTCGGATGCGCAATCGGGGCATCATTCTATTCGTGAGTTAGAGCGTATTCGTGATAAAAACCTGATTGGCATCATGCGCGTACAAAAGGAGACTAACTGGGGTGTAGGCGAGCTGCTCAATAAACACGACGAACGGCTCAAACAGTTGGGATAACGTATTTTTGATGGAGATCAAGTCGAACATTGATCCAGATCAATAGTTAGACTCGGCACTCTTGTTAGCATAAGCTCATATAAGAAATTGAGTTATCCCAATGGATGAGATAACGCCAGTTTATTTTTATGGAGAAGTGCTATGAATGCGCCCATGAGTATTCAGTCCTGTGGTAATTGTGGTTTATCCAGTATGTGTTTGCCTTTAGCGCTGACACAACCTGAAATGACTCAATTGGATGGCATCATTAAAAAGAGCGCGCCCTACCGACGCGGAGAGTCTATCTTCCGCCAGGGTGATGCTTTTACCTCCATTTATGCAGTGCGAGCGGGTATGGTAAAAACCACTGTGGTTAACGCCCTTGGCGAAGAGCAAATTACCGGTTTTTATTTCCCTGGAGAATTACTGGGCCTTAACGGCTTACACGAAAATGTTTATGCCGGTACCGCGATTGCGTTAGAGACGGTGAGCTTGTGTGAAATTCCGTTTGTTAAATTAGACGAATTATCCGCATTATTACCAGAGCTAAGGCGTCAGTTAATGCGTCAAATGAGCCAAGAAATCGCAGACGAACAAAATATGATGTTGGTATTGGCGAAAACCTCCGCTGAAGAAAAATTAGGTAATTTTTTAATTCGACTTTCTCTCCGCTTCAAGCGCTTAGGGTTTTCAGCAACCCAGTTCCGCTTAACCATGTCGCGTGTAGATATCGGCAACTACTTAGGTTTAGCGGTCGAAACGGTGAGTCGCACTTTAACCAAATTACAACAACGTGGTGTGATTAAGGTTGCAGGAAAAGAAGTCACTATTCTAGATATGGACGGCCTATCTGGCCTGAACAGAAATGTCGACGAGCCGGCCAAGCTAGTTGTCGTTGGTTAAATAGAACCTCTTCTTTAACTGGATCCAATGCTGGTATGATACGGCCTTTCCTTAGTCATACTGGCATTTTTAATGGACATGATTCTTTCTACCGTCAGCGCCATACTATTGGTGATGTTGTTGGGCTACGGCCTGTCTAAAAAACTCCTAATAGACACCAGTTTTTGGCAAAGTGTATCCAAACTGTCGTATTGGATTTTGTTTCCTATATTGATAGTACGCACCTTAGCTAACGCCACTATTGATGCCACGTTATTTTTACCCTTGCTTGCCATACTGATGGTCGGTTTGTTGGTAGTGCTGATTTATAGTTTGCTGGTGTCACGATGGTTAGGCCTAGACGGCCAATCCACCTCATCCATGGTCCAGGGCGGCATACGCCATAATGGCTTTATTGGTTTAGCGGTACTGTTCGACATTTTTGGGCTGTCGGGTCAAGCCCTGGGGGCCCTTATTATTGCCGTATTGGTGCCGCCCACGAACTTAATTTCCGTGTTTTCCATGACCTTGCTAGTACGTAAACAACACACTCAAACGGCCGCCGAATTAATCATGAAAGAGTTGCTACGCAACCCCATGCTGATTGCCGTAGCAATAGGTTTGTTGATTAATTTTACCGGCTTTTCTATGCCGACTATACTCGATCAATCCATGGATTTGGTCAGCCGAGCGGCGCTGCCCTTGTTGCTGCTCAGCGTTGGTGCGAGCCTTAAGGTGCGAGCCTTAAAAGGCAATTGGCCAGCGCTAAGTGCGGCCTTAATGGGTAAGTTGATTGTTTTCCCTGCGACTTTATTAGCGGGTGCCGTATGGCTTAACTTACCGCCTTTGGTGACCGTATGTTTAGTGGTGTTTGGGGCGTTGCCTACAGCCGTTTCAGCCTATCCGTTTGTGCAGCAGATGGGCGGTAATGCCAAGCTCATGGCCGACATTATTACCTTGCAAACCTTAGCCAGCTTGGTAGGGTTAACCATTTGGACTAGCGTAGCCATACAAGTATCCGGGTTTTCACTATGAGCATTTCCAAACCATTTAATTTTGTGCAGGGCGATACGCCCGTGTTGGTGAGCATGCCCCATTCTGGCTTGCGGTTAACCCAAGCCGTGACCGATTGCTTAACACCAGAAGCGCTGTCGTTGCCCGATACGGATTGGTACATTCCAGAAGTGTACGACTTTTTGTCCGAACTAAAGGTCGGCGTATTGAAGGCCAACTATTCACGTTATGTGATTGACCTTAACCGCCCTAAAGACGACAAACCGTTATACGCAACTAAAACCACTGGCCTGTTCCCCGATATTTTATTTAGCGAACGTGCCATGTTTAAGGACGGCGCTCGGGTGACTATGCAGCATCAACAGGCGTGTATCGAACACATCTGGCAGCCTTATCATCAGCAATTGAGCCGCGAATTAGAACGTTTGAAACAGCGTTTTGGTTATGCCATTTTGTTTGATGCCCATTCGATTCGTGCTCAAGTGCCGATGTTTTTTGACGGCACTTTGCCTGATTTCAACTTAGGCACTAATGATGGCGTGGCATGTGCGCCGGAATTGCTGGCAGCGGCAGAGCAATCGCTGATCAATAGGGGCTATACGCAGGTGAGTAATGGCCGCTTTAAAGGCGGCTATATTACCCGCAGCCATGGTCAACCAGAACAGCAGACCCATGCTTTTCAGTTGGAATTGTCACAAGCCACTTATATGCAAGATGGTGCAGATTATGCGCTAGATGACAACAAATGCGCACAAGTCCGGCCTCAATTGAAGGCTTTGCTGACGGCGCTTGTAGACTGTAATCCCCATAAAAATTAAGTGATTAACTATGTATTTAAGTGAATCTCAAATTGAAGACTATGAACGCGACGGTGCCATAGTTATCAAAGGCATATTTAAAGACTGGATTGAATGCTTGCGCGAAGGTTTTGATAAAGTACTGATGCAGCCCAGTGAGCATGGCCGAGAGAATGTGGCTACAGGAGACGCAGGACGTTTTTTTGAAGACTATTGCAACTGGCAGCGGATCGATGAATTTAAACGGTGGATTTATGAGTCGCCGGCGGCCGAAATTGCTGCTGAGGCCACGCGCTCTACACAAATTCAAGTGTTCCACGAACACATATTGGTGAAAGAGCCCGGTACCGCAAAACCAACACCCTGGCATCAAGACATGCCTTACTATTGTGTTAACGGTGAGCAAACTGCAAGTTACTGGATCCCCTTAGATCCGGTGACTCAAGCCAACACATTACAGGTGGTATTAGGCTCCCATCGCTGGCCCAAGTTAGTGCGACCTACACGCTGGTCTAGCAACCAACCGTGGTACAACAACGATGCCGATTACATGGACATGCCCACCATTGATGAAAGCCAAACAATTTTAGTGCCAGAGTTAGAGCTAGGCGATTGCGTCTTGTTTAACTTTAAAACCGTACATGGCGCACCGGGTAACGCATTGACTAGCCGCAGGCGTGCCTTCTCTACCCGTTTTATGGGCGATGACGTGCGTTATGTAGACCGTGGTGGCCCAACGTCACCGCCGTTTGATGGGTTAGTACAGAATAATGGTGAAGCCATGCGCGAAGATTGGTTTCCAGTGATTTATCCAGGAGTTAATGGTCATGACTAATTGTGCAACAGGTAGCTGCTTATGCGGCGCGGTTAAATATCAAGTAACGGGTCCATTACGCCCAGTAGTGGCATGCCATTGTGGCCAATGCCAAAAGGCCAGTGGCCATCATGTTGCTGCGACCTCCGCTCAACGACAAGACTTTGAGTTGCTAGAAGAACAGGGGCTTAAATGGTTTTCTTCTTCGCAGGGCATTCGCCGTGGTTTCTGCCAACAGTGTGGTGGCAACTTGTTTTGGGATAAGGCCGATTTACCGAGTATTTCTATTTTTGCTGGCAGCTTGGACCAATCTAGCGGTTTAGAGCTTGTGGAGCACATTTACGTAGAAGAAAAGGCCGACTATTACCAAATCACTGATGGTTTACCGCAGCGTCAAGGGTTTAGTATGACCGCGAAGGCCGACCATGGCCAATAAGTGCCTTAGCTGCGAGTTTAAAATCACTGCTCGTAATCAACTCTGCGACGACTACCGAGACCCGGCTAAGGCCTATGGTTGCCCTGCGTGTGGCACCTTTTATCTATTGCCAGCGACGAACCGCAGTTGGCGACGGCGGTTTATAATTTTTTTAGCGCTGGTGAGCTTTAATGTTGCCTTGAGTGCTGTTTTTAGTTTTGTCAGCGTGTCTTCCATGTGGCTCGAGGCGGGTTTAGTGGCGCTCTTGGTGGTGGTTATTCTTGTGTTTCTCGCCCTTAGGTCGGTAACGTTAGTGGATTCAGGCTATCGCTCGGATCAGTACCATGAGTGAGGACTTTATCGTCCCTTTGTGCCAGGCAGAGGTGGCCATTTTATTTGTCGATGAGGCGATTATATTAGTCGATAAACCCAGTGGCTTGTTGTCTGTACCGGGCAAGCACCCATTGAATAGAGATTGCCTGATTACTCGTGTGCAACAAAATTACCCAGACGCATTGATAGTACATCGGTTAGATATGGATACTTCTGGTGTGATGGTGTTGGCACGCGGTAAAGATAATTTGTCGCATCTCAGTCGGCAGTTTCAAGAACGTCAAACCCAAAAGCAGTATTTAGCTTGGGTCTATGGAGTGGTGCAAGGTGATGAGGGACAGGTCGATTTGCCATTATGCTGCGACTGGCCAAACCGCCCTAAACAAATGGTGGACCATGAACGAGGGAAGGCATCATTGACCTATTTTGAGGTGCTAGAGCGTCGTGCTGAAAACTTACAAACAAAGGTGTTACTGAAACCGGTAACCGGACGTTCGCACCAGCTTAGGGTGCATATGGCGCAACTGGGTCACCCTATTAGTGGTTGTGGTTTTTATGCCCATGCTGCGGCCTTTGAGCAAGCACCAAGGTTACAGTTACACGCATGGAAGCTGGCCTTTAATCATCCGGGGACTGGTGTGCCAGTGCAGCAAACGGCCCCCGCCCCTTTTTGATCTTATGGGCCTTGGAGGGGGTTACACGTAGGTATTGATAACGTTCCACAACTCATCTTCTGAAAATGGTTTGTGTACGTAGTCGGTAATGCCCGCGGCCTTCCAGTGTTCTAACTCGGTGATAGGGTCGCGCGCGGTGGCGGCAATAACTGGCACCTCGGCGCTGCCATTGACGTCTAAGGCGCGAATGGCTCTAGTTGCGGCTAGGCCATCTAAGTTAGGCATCATTAAGTCCATAATGATAATGTCGTAGGCCTTGTTTTTAACACGCTCTACCGCTTCCAAACCGTCTGCTGCTAGATCAATATGCACTTCGCCAAAGGTAAGAAACTCATAGATAATCTGGCGATTAACTAAGTCATCTTCTACCACAAGCATATTGATATTAGGCATAGAACTACTCGGTAAGTGATTAGTAACCGCCGAATTGTACCCTGAATCGGCGGCTTTGAAGAACGCTAGTGTAACTTCAGACTAGTGATTAGCTAGCTTCAACACACTTTGCCATACGTCGGCATCCAGCTCTACCGTCTCCGGCAATACCTTTTGCGACCCAGGGAGGCGTGCGCCCGGTTGGCTAGTTACGGCTCCTGAAATAGCAGACAGCTTGTCCCAAAATAGATCGCCCGATACGTTGGTCGGATCAATGATGATATAACATTGGCCTAAATCGTGTGGCTGGCCGGCGGTGGCCTTGAGTGGCTCTAGCTGGGTACTGGTGCTGCCACCGGTAAATGCAGCGGCAAGAATTTCTGCCATTAAACCAAAGCCGTAGCCTTTGTAGCCGCCAGAAGAAACCAAAGAACCGCCTTGTAATACCGCATTGGGGTCTTGTGTGGCTTGTCCTTCGCTGTCGACACCCCAGCCTAAGGGGATTTGCTCACCTGCGGTGGCGGCCATGTTGATTTTGCCAATCGCAATGGCGCTAGTGGATTGGTCAAACTGCATGGCTAGGCCGCCTTTGCCATCGGGCACAGACATGGCGATAGGGTTAGTGCCTAATACCGCTTTGGTGCCACCTGGAGGCGAAACGCAGGCCTTGGCGTTGGTCATGCCAATGGCAATATAACCGGCGCGGGCAATTTGTTCGGTGAAGTAACCCATAGAGGTGCAGGTGTGTGAGTGGCAAATAGCCAAGGTGGCAACGCCATTGGTTTTTGCTGCCACAAGGGCCGTATCAAGGCCGCGAGAGAACGCCGCTTGGGCAAAACCAAGCTTAGCATCGACCATGACACTGGCAGGTTTGGGCTGGCTTACCTGTGGTTCAACATTGCCTTTTACCCGGCCTACACGTAGCTGATTACAGTAACTGTCGAGATAGAATAAACCACAAATACGATTGCCGTGGGCTTCTGCTACACGCACTGCATGTGCCACCGAATCGGCAATCCAAGGTGCTGCGCCATGGGCGGCTAGGGCTTTGGCAGTGGTGGCTTGTATGGTGTCTAGATCGATGTTGATAGTGGCCATGACGGTCTCATTTATAATAATTTAGGCTCTCATTTTATGTTGCTTTGCCTGCCTGGGTAAAGTAAAACTATGGTTTAACATACGATTATTGGATCATTTAATGGCTCAGCCTATTCCAGTGGCGCGGTTACTATTGCGCCCGTTTACGCAGGCAGATTCGGCAATGGTGCAAACCTTGGTAAGCGATGCAAAGGTGGCGCAGATGGCAGGCAACCTGCCGTACCCCTACCCCGAAGACGGCGCTAAAGCCTGGATCGCCACGCATGCCCAGCAGCATCGAGCGGGCACGGCCATTATTCGTGCCATGGTGAGGCAGGCGGATAACCAATGTGTAGGTGCGATTAGCTTGGATCAAATTCCTCCTGGGCTCAATGCTCAGGGCAATTTAGGATACTGGGTGGGTGTGCCTTATTGGAATAATGGCTATTGCGCCGAAGCGGGTAAGCTGATGCTGCAGTTGGCTGCCCGGCAGTACCATATGCAGCGCGTGGTGGCGGCTCATCGTATTGATAACCCTGCATCGGGCAGAGTGTTGGAAAAATTAGGTTTTGAAGAGTTGGAGCCTCAGCGCATGACCAATTTATCTGGCGAGTTTTTATTTCGCTGTTATGAAAAGTTGCTATAGTTTTTTTACAGGCAATGAAAAGGGCGCCATTATAGGCACCCTTTGATCAATAACCGCAATACTAGCGGCGACGAGCGCCGTCGTTACGGCTATCTCTGCGGTTATTTGGACGATCACCACCACGGTTAGGTGGGCCTTTACGCTTAGGTCGAGGCGACTTAGCACCTGGGACGAAGTCATCGGCAGCGCCTTGCGACTCAATATTTAGCGGCTGGTTACGCACGCGTACCTTCTTAAGTAGCTGCAACATTTCGGCAGGCATGCCGGCAGGCAGGTCTACGGTAGAGTGGTCGTCAAGCAAGTTGATACGCCCGATGTAGGCGCTGCTTAGGTCGGCTTCGTTAGCGATAGCGCCAACAATGTCGCCTGGCTTAACTTGGTGGTCATGGCCCACTTCAATACGGAAACGTTCCATAGCGATAGATTCGCCAGAGAAGGTTTCTTCCTTGCGCTCACGGCGTGGACGGCGTTCTTCATCACCAAAACCAGGTGTGGCATCGCGTGAATCACGACGTTCTGGTTTGCGAGGTTCTTCCATTACTAGCGGGCGGTCTTGCTGGGCCATAAAGGCCAAGGCTGCAGCCACTTGCTCTGGGGCGATTTCTCGTTCCTTCACAAAGGCTTCAATTAGGTCGCTGTAGATGCTTAGGTCAGACTGCTCAAGCGCTTTGTCGATGCTGGCTTTAAACTGGTCGATACGGCGCGTCTGCACTTGCTCACGGCTAGGCAATTCCATTGGGGTAATGGTCTGGCGGGTGGCCTTTTCGATCGAGCGCAGCATGTTGCGCTCACGTGGGGCTACAAACAAAATGGCACTACCCGTACGGCCAGCGCGACCCGTACGGCCAATACGGTGAACGTAGGCTTCGGTGTCGTATGGAATGTCGTAGTTAATTACGTGGCTTACGCGAGCGACGTCAATGCCGCGGGCAGCAACGTCGGTAGCGACAACGATGTCGATTTTGCTTTTCTTCAAGTGCTCAATGGTGCGTTCGCGCAATTGCTGAGACATGTCGCCATTGATTGCCGAAGCGCGATGGCCACGAGCCTCTAGCTTTTCAGCCAGTTCAACGGTTAAGGTTTTGGTGCGTACAAATACAATAACACCATCAAAATCTTCTGCTTCTAAGATGCGGGTCATGGCATCGAGCTTATTGGTGCCAACGGCTTTCCAGTAGCGCTGAGTGACGCTGTCTACGGTGGCTGTTTTGGCTTCAATTTTAATGACTTCTGGGTTGTTAAGGTAAGTGTTAGCCACTTTACGAATAACAGCTGGCATGGTGGCAGAGAAAAGAGCCACTTGGCGTTCTGCTGGGGTGTGATCCAAAATCCAAGTCACATCGTCGATAAAGCCCATGCGTAACATTTCGTCGGCTTCGTCTAACACTACGGTCTTTAGCTTGTCTAGCTTCAAAGTGCCGCGGCGTAAGTGATCCATGACTCGGCCTGGGGTACCAACCACTACGTGTACGCCACGTTGTAGCTGGCGTAACTGGCCACTCATGCTGCTGCCGCCATAGATAGGCAACACGTGGAAACCGCGCATGTCGCTGGCGTAGTTTTGGAAGGCCTCGGAAACCTGAATGGCGAGTTCACGAGTTGGAGCCAACACAAGCACCTGTGGTGCTTCTACCTTTAAGTCGATGTTAGATAATGCAGGCAAAGCAAAGGCAGCTGTTTTACCAGTACCGGTTTGGGCTGTACCTAAAATGTCTTTGCCTTCCAAAAGGTGTGGAATGGCAGCCGCTTGAATAGGGGATGGCTGTTCGTAGCCAATGCGTGTGATGGCAGATAGTACTGGCTTAGAAAGTGCCAATTCTGAGAAAGTGGTCATCGTAGTATCCTGAAATAAAGAAATCTAAGGACTCAATGAACACAAATATCCATAAAGTCCGCGCGTAAACAAAGTCACTCCCTAAACCGCACTTAATGGGGCAGAGATGGTATTGAAGTGATGTAACCCTCTGTTCGGTCTACATTGGCAGTACTTAAATGTAAGTCGTATGGCCAATGCCCGGCACCTGCTGGTGCCTTACCGTGCCACTTTATTTTGAAGTGTGGCTGAGATAACGCGGATGCAAGTGATATTACGCGGCGGATTATATGTTAATTGTATATAAAATGCTATAGGGGCATTTTGTATACATAGCCTGGCATCCTTGTTTAGGACTTAATGGCAGCCAGCACAGACTCAGCAGAACTGACGGAAAATGGGTCGGCACCATGGTTGTCTTCACGGCCGGGTTCTTCTAACCAATGTTCAACCACACCATTATCAACCACCATGGCATAACGCTATGAACGGGGGCCAAAACCCACGTTGTGTTTGTCTACCAGCATACCCATTTGGCGGGTGAACTCACCATTGCCATCGGGGATAAATTTAATGTTTTTAATGTCTTGGTCGAGCATCCATTTGCGCATCACAAAGGTGTTGTTAACCGACAATACATAAACTTCGTCCACACCGAGCTGCTTTAGTTCTGCGTAAGCAGCTTCAAAACCGGGTACCTAGAAGGTGCTGCAGGTTGGAGTAAACGCACCTGGAAGCGAAAAAACGACGACCTTTTTGTCTTTAAAAACCTCATCACTGGTAAGGTCTTGCCAGCGAAACGGATTGTCTCCGCCGATGCTGGCGTCGCGTACACGGGTTTTAAACGTGACTTGGGGTACGGTGATTCGTGTATGCATTTTATGCTCCTAAGCAGGTGGGTAAAGTGTATGTGAGTTAGTGTTTAGTGCGGGCAAGTCGGCGCATAAACAATGCAGCTGCCATTAATAATAGTGCAGAACACAATAAACACCAGATAAACCCAAAATGTATAAACACCCAGCCAGACAATACGGTACCTAGCAGGCGTCCGGCGGCATTGGCCATATAATAATAACCTAGATCCATGGACACCCGATCGACATGGGCTAGGTTTACAATTAAATAGCTATGGATTGCTGAATTAACGGCAAGCACTAGACCAAAACAAGCCAAGCCAAGCATCAATACCCAGGTGTTGTTGAGATCGAGGGCAAGGCCACTGGCAATGAGCAAGGTGGTCGTCGTCAGCAACAGGACCCACCATAAACTATGGCGTGCCGTGACGTTGGCAGCGTATAAACGCTGGGTTAATTTTGGCGTGAGTGCTTGGACCAAGCCGTAGCCTATAACCCATAGCGCTAAATAAGCCCCCACCTGCCAGTATTGCCACCCTAACTGTTGGGCTAAATACACGGGGAGTGCGACTACAAACCACACGTCACGAGCAGAAAAAAGAAATAAGCGGGCCATGCTGAGGTTGTTGATGGCTGGGTTTTTGGACCATAGATGAGTCACCTTGGGTTTGTTTGTTGCGCGCCCTAAGTCGGTTTTAAGCAGTACCAAACTCAGTAGCCAAACCCCGGCTAGCCCTAGCAGCATGATTAGTACGCTGCTAGAAAAACCAAAGCCATTTAGCAGTGCACCACCCAGGAAAAAACCCACACCTTTGAGGGCGTTTTTGGAGCCGGTCAGTAGCGCCACCCAGCGATATAGGCTTGTGCCTTCGCCTGTGGGCGCTAGTACTTTTACGGCGCTCTTTGCGCTCATTTTATTAAGGTCTTTAGCAATCCCAGAAATGGCTTGGGCTGCCATCACCCAAGCGACTGTGAGAAGGTGTGGGCTCACCAATAACATACTTAACGCAATCAACTGCAAGCCTAGGCCAATGTTCATGGTGCGATTGAGGCCGATGCGTGCACCAAGGTAGCCGCCGAGCAAATTGGTGATGACACCAAACAGCTCGTAAAACAAAAACATCAAGGCGATTTGTAAGGCATCATAGCCTAAGCTATGGAAATGCAATACCACCAACATGCGTAAGGCGCCGTCGGTGAGGGTAAAGGCCCAATAATTACCGGTGATGAGGGCATATTGACGTAAATGAGAGGGGCGCAACTTAGGCGAGCTTAGTTCAGACATTAATGATCGTCGGTGCACATATAGCGGGCTAATTCTGCGGCACGGTTAACGTAACCCCATTCGTTGTCATACCAAAGGTAGAGCTTTACTTGAGTGCCGTTGATGACCATGGTCGATAGGGCATCAACAATACAAGAGCGTGGATCGGTGCGGTAATCGATAGATACCAGTGGCCGCGCTTCAAATCCAAGGATGTCTTTTAATGGCCCAGACTCAGAAGCGGTTTTAAGAAGCTGATTGATTTCTTCGACCGAGGTTTGCCGCTGCATTTCAAACACACAGTCGGTGAGTGATGCGTTAGCTAATGGCACGCGCACGGCATGGCCATTGAGCTTGCCTTTTAAGTCTGGAAAAATATGGGTGATAGCGGAAGCAGAACCTGTGGTAGTAGGGATTAGGCTCATGCCACAGGCGCGCGAGCGGCGTAAGTCTGAATGGTGGGCGTCTAATATGGCCTGAGTGTTGGTGATGTCATGAATGGTGGTCATACAGCCATGGCGAATACCAAGGGCTTCATGCAAGACTTTAACCACGGGCGCTAAACAATTAGTGGTGCAAGAGGCGGCCGTGACTAATTGATGTAGGTGCGGCTGGTACAGATGGTGATTAACGCCCACTACAAGGTCCAATACCCCTTCTTGTTTTACCGGTGCGGTGACGAGTACGCGCTTAACCCCTTGCTCCAAATAGGCTTGTAATAAGGCTTTGGTTTTGATTTTACCACTGGCCTCTATCACCAGATGGCACTCACTCCAGTTGGTTGCTTGGGTGCTGGTATTTTGGCTATAGGCTAAGGCCTTGCCGTTAATAGAAACGGTATTTCCGTGGCCTTCAATGTCAGCCGCCCAAGTGCCATGAATAGAATCAAATTTGAGTAAGTGGGCCGTAGCGGCTGCATCGCCTGCGGGGTCATTAAGCTGAATAAATTCAAATTCTGGCCAATTCCACGCCGCCCGTAAGACAAGGCGACCCATGCGGCCGCAACCGTTAATTCCTACTTTGATGGTCATAATGAAGTATTGCAAAGAAACAAGATAAGGGTATTGTACCCACTTCTTAAGGGCTAGAGTCAAACCACGGTAAATATGATGATAAAAGCAGGCTTGTACCGCCACTATAAAGGCGCTCAGTACGAAGTAATAGACACGGTACAGCACTCAGAAACAGAAGAAGTACTGGTGCTGTACCGTGCTTTATATGGTGAGCAAGGCCTATGGGTGAGGCCTTTTGCAATGTTTACAGAAACGGTGGTGGTGCAGGGTGAATCACAGCCGCGTTTTGCCTTGCAACAAGAATAGTGCTAAGCACTTATTTTATTTTTGACCCTTGCAGTGGTTAAGTCACTGCTAATTACGCGCCGTATAAATATGGCCAATACGGCGATAAAGCAACCAAGTATAAATCCTAATATTAGCTTTAGCTGTATTTTAGAAGTTATGTTACTAGTGTCTTGTTGTAATACCGAACCTAATAAATAATAAAGTTGTCCGTTGTCGCCTAGATACCGCTGGTTAATTATGGAGCTGATATTAATCAGCGAACGATTGAGGTCAAACAGCATATTGTTTGAGGCTGCAATTGATTTTTCTATGCGGCTGGTATCAAGCTTAACAAAGCTGCCATCGCTGGCTGGCGTTTGATAAAACTCAATCTCTGAGATAACACTTTGCAACTGTGAAGAGATATCTATTTTCTTTTCAATAAGCTGCTTCCGGAACGTCGGATCAGACATTGATGAGCCCAGCTCCAATAAGGAATTAATCAAGCCGTCACTCAGTTGTGGAGCATAGATCTGTCCCGATTGTTGGTTGCTTGTCATCGAGGTTCGTGGGTTCGGAGTCGCCTCCTGCGGCTGGCTGAATTGTGTTAGCGCATCATCGTACACAGCCATCAAACGCATTAGCCGGTTGCTCTCGCGCTGCAACTTTCCTAATCGTGCTGCTCTAAAATCGTGATACCAGTCATGGCTGCCCACGCCGACACCGGATTTGATAATTATTTCTTTAAGGATGGCGATTTTATACTTACCCTCAACGCTAAGCAGGTGATCTACGTCGGAAACTGTGCGGCCAGTTTCGGGGTCGGTAATGGAGATAAACTGAGACTTTTTAAGGCGCTCAGCTTGCTGGCTTAACAATAAATGGGCGTCCGATAACAAGTTGATTTTGACCAGCAGGTCCTCAGACAAATTGGTTGATAAGGACTGACTTAATGGTTGGATAAAAATGGCTAAAACACCGCGATCTTGCAGCGCTTGTTGGGCCCATACGGCTGGAATGTCAGTCAGAATGGATTGGGCTTTGGCGAAATTTCCAGCTACCAAGGACAGGTCTATAGACAAGCTGATGTGTGTTTTGGAACTGCTGATATACTTGCGTTAACACTGGTGTGGAAATCAGCTCCAAAGGGGAGAAGTTTGACCCGTTGGGGAATTTACCCGTTTCTACACCTTTAAAATTAAACTGTAGTTGCAAAGTAGCATGGCTACTTTTTTGCAATACAAAACCTCCAAGATAAAACACCACCAAAGCCATGGTGACCGAACTACCCATTAAGAGGATAAAGAATTTGGCACGCCACAAGGGGATAATTAGATCTTTTAGGTCTATCTCATCATCATAGTGTTGATTTTGCTGGTGTTGCGCTTGCGTGCTCATATGCTTACCTCTAATTAGTTAACTAGAGGTAAGCATAGAAGTTAATTCAAAAGTTGCTCAAAATATGAGCCTTACCAAGGTATTTCTGTGCCGTCATAATTAATGAATCGGCCCGTATCAGAGTGGGTCAGACTGCCCAATACCTGCCGTAAGCCATTCGCGCTGGTGGGGGTGTCGATGAGGCCATTGGGGCCACCCATATCGGTTCTGACCCAGCCTGGGTGCAGGGCGACGACGGTAATGCCTTGTCCAGCAAGGTCGATAGACAGGCTTTTAACCACTTGATTAACAGCCGTTTTGGATGAGCGGTATAGGTATAACGAGCCGCCTTGGTTGTCTTCAATACTACCCACTTTTGAGCTGATGATCGCAAAGGTGCCCTTGGTCGCCACTAAGTTGGCATACAGCGCTTGGGCGAGCATGAGCGGGGCAATACTATTCACGTTCAACACCTCTAGCCATTGCTCACGGGTGATGGTGCCCAAAGACTGATCGCGTGGACCAAATACACCGGCGTTATTGATGATGAGATCTAAATCAACACCAACAAGGTGTTGCTGGAGTTGAGCTATGCTGCTGTCATCGGCCACGTCGAGAGGCAGCAAGGTAAGTTTGTCGCAGTTTAGGGCTGCAAGCTCAGTGCCAGTGTGTTGGCGATAGGTGGCGTACACGCGCCAGCCATTGGCTAAATAGTGTTGTGTAAGTTGCAGGCCAATACCACGATTGGCACCGGTGATTAATAGCTTTTTAGTGTCTTCGGTTAAGGTCACGATGATGGCTCCTTTACTGTTAATTTACCAATCTAGGTTAGTGGTGTGGCGCGTTATTGATGTATCACACTCGCTTTATTGTATCTTAAACCTGATATGGCTCGTATTTTTATCACATCATTGGCCCTATGTTTGCTGCTTTTGTCGGTGGGCAAAAGCTATGCAGGTGCCAATATGCCAGCACCTCACAATAACCATGCTATGATGGACGTACAAACATGTCACATGCACATGGCGCAAACATGTGACAGATTGAATCAGGGGGCGATTTTTTAGCCACTTTCAATGCCACTTAAACATGATTTCATTGGTCAGTGGCTATGCAGACATTGGCTTGGCTGTCCTGCCTACGCCTCATTTTGATTATCGTTTTATAAGTAAGATCCATATTCAAGCCTTAACCACCAAATCTCCTAAACAAGCCTAGTTTGTTGATATACAGCTATACACGCCACAAAACCAAGCAAAAAATACTAGGCTACTATTTAGGTACTTCAATGAACAACACCTTCAAAACCGTAATTCTCCTACTCACTACCTTTACCCTGGCTAATCCACTTTACGCGGCTCACAACATCAGCCATGTGGATGTTAGCGTAGGTGACTTGTCCAACATAGCCAGCAAGGGCCAAGTGGTGTTTAACACCAACTGTGCGCAATGCCACGGCGTTGATGCCGCCGGTGGCATAGGCGGACCGCCACTAATACACAACATCTATGATCCTGGCCACCATGCCAATGAAGCCTTTATTCGGGCAGTGCGTAACGGCGTAAGGCAGCATCACTGGCAGTTTGGTGACATGGCGTTTTTGTTGAAGTTTGTTAGAGAAGTGCAACAGCAAAATGGTATCACGAGCATGGCTTACACAATGTAATAAGGCCTATGAGCCACAGTTGTTCGTACTTTTGGGCGGTAAAATGACCCCAGAAGACATCGAAGCGGTTGCCGACTATTTGTGCTCCCTTAACCATCCCTACTTGGCTATTGGCCCATGGTCCAATAGCCTGGGCTTGACCTATATGTAACACTTGGGTTTTATACTAAAGGTCTAAACCGCGTTAGCTTGAGTCCTCCTAGGATACTGCCCATGAAAACCGTAAGCCAACTTGCCAAAACAGCAAAAGTGACTGCTGAGACCGTGCGCTATTATAGCCGCTTAGGCTTGCTGGAAGCACAGCGGGACCCACATAACGGCTATCAATTATTTGACCAAAACGCAGTCCAGCGGCTGGCTTTTATTAGCCATTCCCGTTCATTGGGGTTTAGCTTGAAGGATATAGGCGCCATCTTGCAACATACGACCCAAGGCGACTCACCGTGCCCTATGGTGAGGGATATGCTACGCCAGCGAGTGCCTTTGGTGGCGGCAAAAATACGCCTTCTAGAAGCACAGATGGCACGTATGCAGCTAGCCTTAGAACAGTGGCAAAGCATGCCCGATGGCGTGCCCGATGGACATCATATTTGCCATCTAATTGAAGCTTGGCAAATGTCAGCTATAGAGATTGAAGAACATGAGTAATACCGTACAAGACCAGCTCACTCAGTTAACCCTATCAGGCGTGACTTGTGCGGGCTGCGTGGGGCGTATTGAAAAAGCCTTGAACCAAACCCCTGGCGTTGAAGCTGCCCAAGTGAATTTTGCTAGCCGCACGGCAGAAGTGAGTGGGGGTGAGGCGCTCGACCTCATTAAAGCCGTGCAGAGTGCCGGTTACGATGCGCAAATTATTGAAGACCCTGCGTTTGCAGAAGCCCAGCAAGCCAAAGAACTAGCCCAGCTATTGAAGCGCCGTGCCTGGTATGCGAGTTTTGGTGTAGGTTTGGGTTTGGTCTTAATGTTGTTTGCTATGGACGTTAGCAACCCGCTGGTGTTGCGGGCCATTGGTTGGTTGACACTAGTGACCATGTTAATGACCGGTGAGCATTTTTATAAGAGTGGCTTTAAGTCGCTAAAATCTGGCCATGCCAATATGGATACTTTAATCGCCATAGGCACTATTGCGGCTTGGCTGTATTCGATTTTGGTGGTGTATTTGCCGAGTATATTTCCAGAGGCGGCTAGAGGCGTTTATTTTGAAGCCTCGGTGATGATTATTGGTCTAGTCAACCTTGGCCAAGCGTTGGAAATGCGTGCCCGCCAAAAAACCCAGTCTAGCTTAAAGAGTTTACTGGGTTTGCGCCCCAGTCATGCTTGTTTGATTGGTCGCAAGGGCGAGGCCGCTGCCGATGAGGTGCCGGTTAATATACTACACGTTAAAGTGGGTGATCTGTTACGCATTAAACCGGGTGAACGCGTGCCCGTAGATGGTGTGGTGACTCAGGGCGAAAGCTATTTTGATGAAGCTATGCTCACTGGCGAACCCATGCCGATACACAAACAAGTCGGCGATGAATTAGTGTCAGGCACCATCAACGGTCAAGGCAGTGTGATCTATGAAGCCACGCGGGTAGGCCGAGATACGGCTTTAGCGCGTATTATCGATATGGTACGGCAGGCGCAGAATAGTAAGCCGTCTATTAGTCAGCTAGCCGACAAAGTAGCGGCTATCTTTGTACCCGTGGTGCTGGTTATTGCCATTGCCACAGCCCTGGCATGGTACTTTTTTGGTCCCCAGCCGGCCTTAACTTACAGCTTGATTAGCGCCGTGTCGGTACTCATCATTGCCTGCCCTTGTGCATTAGGCTTAGCCACACCTATTTCGGTGATGATTGGCGTGGGAAAAGCGGCTCAGCTAGGTGTGCTGGTGCGCAACGCCGAAGCGCTGCAGCAAGTCAGCAACATCGACTGGGTAGTGTTAGATAAAACCGGCACCATAACCCAGGGCCGCCCAAGCGTGGAAGATTATGCGACCTTTAATGGTGCTAATGAGGCCCACAGTTTGTCTGTGGCGGTAGCGATAGAGCAAGCATCAGAACACCCCATTGCCTTGGCCATTGTAGACTACTGCCAACAGCAGCCGTTGTTGTATTCATCTGACCCAACACAGGTGATGCCCAACGGTGAGCACTTTCACGCAGTACAAGGTATGGGCGTAATAAGCGATGACTACCTGATGGGTAACGTCAAGTTGATGCAATCTCAAAATATTGACCTGAGTGAGGCCCAGCAGTGGCTTGAAACCCAAGAGAAGGCCGCGAGAAGTATTGTTTTGTTGTCTCATAAAGATCAACTAATTGCCGCCTTTGCGCTGGCAGATGCGTTACAAGAAGACAGTGTTAAGGCCGTGGAAAGGCTCAAAGCCCAAGGCATTAAGGTGATGATGTTAACAGGAGACAATGCGGCTACAGCCCAAAGTGTGGCCAGCTTAGTGGCAGTTAATGACTATGCTGCAGAGCTAATGCCAGAAGACAAACTCAATAAAATAAAACAGCTACAGCAGCAAGGTCAAGTGGTGGCCATGGTGGGCGATGGCATCAACGATGCGCCGGCGTTAAGCCAAGCTGACGTAGGTTTTGCGATGGGCCAAGGCACCGATGTGGCCATCGAAAGTGCAGACCTGTGTTTGCTTAATAGTTCCTTACATGGTGTGGCTGACGCGATTGAGCTAAGCCATGCGACGTTACGCAATATTAAACAAAACTTATGGGGTGCATTTGCCTTTAACAGCTTGGGCATCCCCATTGCAGCAGGGGTGCTATTTCCCTTGACCGGCATGCTGCTGAGCCCCATGTTGGCGGCCTTAGCCATGTCCCTGTCGTCGGTGACGGTCGTGACTAATGCCAACCGGTTGCGCTTGTTTAAGTCCAGTCGCCGCAATTAAAATATTTGCGGTTGCGGGTGGCGGCGGCGTGCGCCGATGGCTTGCACCATAACGCCCAAGATGATGATGCTACCGCCAATTAAGGTCCAGTTGCCGGGGTGTTCGTTAAATAGTAGCCACACCCAAATAGGGCTTAGAATCACTTCGAGCATGGTGAGCAAGGTCAGTTCGGCTGCAGGTAGGTGTTTGGAGCCGTGGATAAACATCACCATAGCTAAGCCCATTTGAAAAAAACCTAGCGCTAAACAAATCCGTAAGTCGGTCCAGCTAATGGCAAAATCATCAATTGCATAGGCGGCTACCAGCATAGAGAATACACCACCCACCAATGCCGCGGGCAACATATCGTTATCTTTGCCGCGGCGCATAATGACGCTAAAAGCGGCATAGCATATGGCCATCATCATGGCGAAAGCCATACCAATCAAGCCGTCACCAGTGAGCGCTTGGCCCACCATCACACTCACACCGATACTGGTGAGAGCGATAGCCACCCAAGTGCGCCTTTTCACTCGTTCGCCCAAAATGAGCCAGCCTAACAGGGCGGCGATAAAGGGCGCTGAGCTGAGCAAAAAGGTGACATTGGCAACACTGGTGTGGAGCAGAGCAAATATATTGCCAAAAAACGAAGCGCCCATAAAAATGCCGGCTAATAGGCTCAGTTTATTGGTGCGCTTAATCGGTGTGATGACATCACCCTTGTTGCGCCAAGCCATGACGGCCAACATGGTGAGCACTAGGCCCACCGAGCGAAAGAACACAATATGCCAGCCCGTTGCTTGGTCGATGTAACGCACTCCTACACCGGCGGTGCTCCACAACAGGCCGCACATAATGACCATAATGGCACCGTTGCGATATAAGTGATTAGGTGCTGCGCTCAAAGTTGGGTTAAGTTGCGTCATGGATTAGCCTCAGACCAAGCGGTGTAAGTTGGTGCTGGCCACTGGCTTTGTGTCCAGGCTAGTACTGCCATAATTTCTGCATCTGATAGTTTAGATTGCCATGCAGGCATGTTGCCTCGTCCTACAGAGATGGTATTGGCTAAGTCTGCTAACGAGTGATGCCAAGCATGGCCAGTGCCGTTTAACGGCGGCGCAGGGCGGTTGCCTATGGCATCGGGCTGCATCCAGTTTTGCGCGCCTTGGGCTTGGGCCCCATGGCAGGCCGCGCAGTGGTCGGCGAATAGTTGTTGGCCTTGGCTGACTTGAGCCGCGCTATACCAGTATGGGTTATGGCTTTGTTTGGCAAAGTAGGTATAGGTGCTGAGCACGGCAACTAAGGCTAGGGCAGCAATAAGTACTAAATTTTGGGTCTTGGACATGGCATCAAACTCGCGCAACATATGAAGTCGGCGCACTATATCCTAAGGCGCTGATCGCGGTCTAGACTTGATGCATTGATTCGTTGTTCTATGGGGTGAATTATTTTATAATTTTGCGGTCATAACTCCAATCTCTTTTCATAGTTAAACCCTAGGATGGCAGTGACTTCATCGATTTTGAACTTAGCTAAATTAGCCTTACGCTTTTTGCTCAGCGGTGGCATCGCTACGTTACTCCACTGGGCAACCTTATGGGGCTTAATAACGCTAAAGTTTGAGCCTGTTTGGGCGTCTGGCATTGGCGCTTTAGTAGGTGCTGTGGCCAATTATTTCTTGCAGTATTTCTTCACCTTCAAAACTAAGCGAGCACACAAGCAGGCAATACTGGCTTATGTGCCTACGGTTATGGTGAGTTGGGTGTTAAACTTGGCGCTATTTTACGGTCTCTATACCTACGCTTTACCCAATCCGATGTTGGCTCAGGTGGCGACTACCGGTTTGGTGATGGTGGTCAACTTTGTGTTATATAAAAAGGTAGTTTTTCGTGCTAAATCCGATACCTAATAATCAGTTTTCTGAGGTTTCTCCTGTGGTGTCATTGGTGATACCCGTATACAACGAGATCGCGGTGTTGCCTCTGCTCTTTGCACGCCTAAGAAGCGTCATGGATGGTTTGGCATTGGCTTATGAAATAGTATTGGTTGACGACGGCAGCAAAGATGCCAGTGCCGCCTACCTTGTAGAACAAGCGCAGGCTGATCATTGTGTTAAGGCGATTATATTGTCGCGTAACTTCGGTAAAGAAGCAGCCCTTTCGGCGGGGCTCCAACACACCTCGGGTGAGGCCATTGTGGTACTTGATGCAGACCTGCAAAACCCGCCCGAATTAATCCCTCAAATGTTGGAAAAATGGCGCAACGGTGCCGATATAGTCGCTATGAAACGCCGTAATCGAGAAGGCGAATCTTGGGCTAAAAAGTCGGGGTCTTATTTCTACTACCGTATTATGAACCGTATTACCGGTTCCATGAACATCCCAGAAGACACCGGTGATTTTCGTCTCATGAGCCGCCGCTCGTTGGATTCTCTCAATCGTTTGCCCGAGCGAAATCGTTATATGAAAGGTTTGTTTGCGTGGGTGGGTTACCCGACGCAGGTGATGGAATATGACGTCGCGGACCGAGCTGCAGGCGAAACTAAGTGGAATTACTTCAACCTGTTTAGCTTGGCTTTCGAAGGCATTACCTCGTTTTCTGTAGCGCCCTTGCGTGCCATGGTTTTATTGGGCCTTATTACCGCCACTTTAGGTGGGTTGTTTGGTGCTTGGATCGTGTTTAAAACGCTGATGTTTGGCAACGATCTGGATGGTTACCCTTCTATTATTGCCATGATTACCTTTTTAGGCGGTGTGCAGTTGCTGTCGATCGGCGTGCTAGGTGAATATGTTGGTAAAACCTACTTTGAGGCCAAACAACGGCCGTTATTCATTATTCAAGACGTCATTCAAAATCCCCCAACCAGTGCAGTGGCCTCTGTACCAGCTGCTGCAGAAGGAAAATCAGTTAATGTTATCTCGAATTAATCTTATTTGGCTGTTAGGCGCACTGTTATTGGTGCGAATACTGGCCATGGTGTTGGTGCCGTTTGCTGATACTACAGAGCCGCGTTACGCCGAAATAGCGCGCTTAATGATGACCAGCAATGATTGGATTACACCATGGTTTGAACCTGGTGTGCCTTTTTGGGGCAAACCGCCTCTGTCTTTTTGGGCTCAAGCCTTAGCCTTTAAACTCTTTGGCGTTAATGAATTTGCCGGGCGTTTGCCGGCGCTGTTAGCGTTTATTGCCACGGCTTGGATGGTATGGCGTTTGGCTATTTCTGTAGCCAGTCAAGACGTAGCCGCTGCCGCTGTGGTGGTTTATGCAGGCATGTTGTTGACCTTTGTGGCTGCCGGCACAGTAATGACCGATCCCTACTTGGCCCTAGGCACCACTTGGGCCATGGTGGCCTTCTACTTGGCACCTAAAGAAGATGTTTGGTACTGGCGTTATGGCTTTTTTATTGGCCTAGCCATTGGCCTGTTAGCGAAAGGACCTTTAGCTATTGTGATTGCGGGTGCCCCCATCGGCGTATGGGTGCTCATACAAGGTAAGCTCATGTATTACCTAAAAACCATGCCGTGGATACGTGGTACCTTGTTAATGTTGGCCATTGCCTTGCCTTGGTACGTGTTGGCAGAGCTTAAAACTCCGGGGTTCTTAAACTACTTTATTGTGGGCGAGCACTTTATGCGTTTTGTCGACCCAGGTTGGATGGGCGATTTATACGGCCATGCTCATAAAGAACCCAAAGGTATGATTTGGCTCCATTGGTTAGGCGGCACTGCACCGTGGGGGCCATTAGCCTTATTGCTGGTGCTGGGGCATTTACTCAAAGCCTCGTGGCGTAAAACCCTCTGGCAAGCTGGCATTAAACCAGCAGCACTGTACCTCTTGTTTTGGGCCTTAGTTACCCCTGTATTCTTTACGCCTGCGGGTAACGTTATTTGGACTTATGTGTTGCCCTCAATGCCCGCCTTTGCCTTGTTGATGGGTTGGGCTTTAGTGATTCTAAATAATGGCAGCCGCTGGCGCCAGCTTGGGTTAAACCTGTTCATGTGGACGGTGCCGGTATTGGCTTTAGTAATGACTTTGTTGGTGGCAAATAACAATGATCTAATGAAAACGGAAAAGAGTCTGGCCCAGTACGTCGCCAAGCAGCCTCAAGTGACCGAGGCGTCTAACTTCTCCCGTTGGTATTATTTGACCGCTGAACTGGAGTTTTCGGCCCGCTTTTATAGTCATGACCTAGCCAAGCCGGTGCAGTTAGATCAGCTAGATCGGCTGGCTAAACAACAACAAGGCGTGTTTGTTGCCGTGCCTTTAAGTCGTTGGGAAACAACGTCTGCGCACTTTGGTGCGCGATTAGAACCACGCATTCAGAATATGCGCTTTAAGCTGGCCTACTTACAGCCATAGCTCAGTGTGCGTCTAGCCACTGGCTTAACACATCAACTTGGGTTTGGCTCAATGCTAGGCCCAATTTGGTACGCCGCCAAACAATGTCATCCACCGTTTTAGCAAACTCATGTTGTTGTAGCCATTGCACTTCTGCTTGGCTTAAGGTGTGGCCAAAGTCGAGGCCTAAATCGGCGCTACAACCAGCAGTCCCCAGTATGTTGCAAGCATTGGTGCCATAGGTATTGATCAATCGTTGGGCCCAGGTGGGGCTTAAGAATGGGTATTGTTGTTGTAACTCTTGTGCTAGCTGGGCTTTATCTTGCAGTAAAAAATCACCACCGGGCAACGGCGCTCGTTGGGTCCAAGGTGGGCCCATGTGCGGAAATTGAGTCTCTAACTTGGCCAATGTGGCTTCGGCTAGTTTTCGGTAGGTGGTTATTTTTCCACCAAAAATATTCACTAATGGTGCCCCTAATTGTTGCTGCAATGACACCACATAATCGCGTGTTGCTTCACTGGCTTTGCTGGCGCCGTTGTCAAATAACGGTCTCACACCGGCATAAGTCCAAACCATATCTGCCTGCGTAACGGGGTTTTTAAAATACTCATTGGCTAGGGCTAACAGGTAGTCCACTTCGGCTTGGCTGCACATTACATCATCCGCAGTTTGAGGGTGATCTTTATCGGTAGTGCCGATCAAGGTGTAGTGCTGTTCGTAAGGTATGGCAAAGGCGATACGCTGGTCTGCCGACTGGAAAAAATAGGCACTGTCATGCTCAAATCGTTTATTAACTACAATGTGACTACCACGAACCAGTCGAATTTTGTGTTCAGATTGCGTGGCTAACTGCTGGTTTATCACTTGGTTTATCCAAGGCCCAGAGGCATTGACCAAAGTCTTGGCATAGACAGTTCGCAGGCTTAGTGAAGGAGAGTCTTGTAGTTCTATTTGCCATACATTTTGCCCAGCATCGTCGGTGATACATACAGCGGCGGTAACTTTGCAGCGGGTCATAATAGCGGCTCCGCGCTGCGCCGCATCTTGGGCATTAAGCGCAACAAGACGGGCATCTTGCACCCAGCAGTCGGAATATTCAAAGGCTTTTTTGAAGTTAGACCTTAACGCCGCTCCGGCATAGTGACGGGTTAAATCTAAGGTTTTGGTGGCTGGCAATAACTTGCGGCCACCCAAATGGTCATAAATAAATAATCCAAGGCGAACCAGCCAAGCTGGCCGAATACCTTTGACATGGGGCAATACAAAACGCATGGGCCAGCTAATGTGAGGCATGTTTTGTAATAACACTTCACGTTCTTTGAGCGCTTGGCGTACTAGGCCAAACTCATAAAATTCCAAATATCGTAGGCCACCGTGAAACAGCTTGGTGGATGCCGATGAAGTGCCGCTAGCGAGGTCGTCTTTTTCTGCCAAAGCGACGCTGAGGCCTCGGCCGGCGGCGTCACGGGCAATGCCGCAACCATTAACGCCTCCGCCGATGATAAATAAGTCATATGTTTGGTTGGGGTGCATAGGGTGCATTAGTCTGTAGGTGTGAGCGTGCTTTTAACTTCAAAAGTGGGCCAAAAAGAGGCCGGTGCAAGCGAGTTTGAAATGTCGTAATTACCAACATTGTGTTGGCCTATCATGACAATGCTAGGGCTCAAATGGGCGTGCGTCAGCTTGCCTTCAAGTATACGCACGGCCTGGTCAATGGCTATCTTACCTTGCAACACAGGTGCATCTGTTGGGGCGGCTAGAATATGCCCCCGCTTGATACCGCGAAACACGTTGTGGGTGAAGTAAGTTGAAATAATTTCAATGTCACCCCTTAAGCCGCGGTTTAATAACTCGCTTACGGCTGCATCTGCGGTGAGAGCAGTACCCACGATGTAATCAATACCAGTGCTTTGTTCTAACACCTCTTGTACTAAGTTACGCTGGATTTCTTTACCCGTATCGCCCCATTTAACCGCCACTATATCAATGTTGGTATTGGCAATGGCGGTCCTGAAACCATCGTCTATAAAGCTAACCCAACCCGATTCTTTAGGCCCAGGAAACCACGCAATGCGCACTTTGTTGGTGCTGTTTTGGTGCCGTTGAGTAAGGTATTGTCCAACTTTTAAGCCCATGCTGTACCAAGAGACACCCGCTTTAGCGCTAATGCCAATGTCTTCAATGTCATTAACGGCGGCAATGACGGGAGTGGTCTGGGCTATTTTACGGATGCTCGGTGACAAGCCGTTAAAGGACACAGTGCCGACGATAATGGCGTCACTGTTACGCTGGGTACAATGTTGGAGTTGCTCAATTTGGGTGGTTAACTGGGGGTAACCCCCCGCTTCCAATACCGTCATGCCGATGCCTAGGCGTTTCGCTTCGGCTACCATGCCGTAGTTGACGCTCAGCCAGTAGGGGTCTTTTAGGTGGGGGTAAGTCACACAGAGTTGCCATGGCTGGCTGGCGGTCTCAAGGGGGTGGTACTGCAACGCTTGCGCTTGGCCGGTGTAGTCAAAAGCGGGCTGCCAACTGACTAAGTTCCACGGCTCAGTTGTGGCGTGGCTAGCGCTGCTCAGTAGGCTCAAGCAGGCGCACTGAAAAAGGATTATTAAATGCGGCAGTTTCATCATCTTAACGGCTTATTCTCTACTCTCAGTTGAGTCATATTGAACGTTTATAGGTGTGCTTTTTATGGTACTTTAACGCTATGTTAGTTTACCTTTTGAGGCCCTATGGCTGTCAACCTAGGAATCGGTAGTAAATTACTACTCGCGATGATTTTAACCATTAGTTTATTAGTGATTGCCGCTGCCATCGGTTGGCTCGGTTATGAGCGTGTGGCGAGTAAACAAAACTCGGTCATCGATAATGCGATACCTGCCATTATTTCCGCCCACCGGCTGACCGAAATCAATGCCAGTTTAGCTACTGCCGCCCCCGCCCTGCTTGGTGTGGCGAGCGAGCCTGAACGCATTAAAATCACCAATACCATAGGCTTCCAATTACAACAGCTCAACGACTTGGCGAGTTGGTACGGCGGGGTTGCTAATTACCCCTTTGAAAGTCTGGTGTTGAAAACTACGAGCGAGAGAATCAATACTAACTTAGTGCAGCAAATGTCTTTGGTGAAGCGCCGTTTAGCGTATATGCAAAACGCCGCTATACAACATAAAAAAGCCCAGCACGCCATGGGTATGATCCATAATATCAGTACCTCTTTAGTGGCTAACGCTAATACCATGACTTCTGCAGTGGCCTCTAGTTTATACGATTTGGCCGATACTAATGCCGATGAAGGTGCCCTTTACGACGCCTTTGATCGCTTAATCGAAGTGGATTTAGATCATATGGATCGCATGTATGAGTTGCGCCAACGTGCGGCCAGTTTGATTGTGCTGCTCGATCAATTGCCTGAACAAACGAGCCTCAAGGGCATCTACCAACTTGAAATTGACGTGGAGGATAATATGGTGATTTTGGCGCGCCGTATTAAAGAGGTTAACGATCCCGGTAGGCGTCAGCAAGCCCTTGATTGGTTGTCGATAGTTAAGAATACCGTGACCTCTAGCACGATCGATAACTTATTTGGCCTGCAACGCAGAAGCATTCATGTGCATAGCCAATTGGTGTTGCTCAACGAGGCCAGTACCCAGCTTACCCTAGATTTTAAACAACAGGCCGATATTGCCAGTAGCGCAGCCGGTGCAACGGTGCAGACCGCGACGGATGAAGCGCGTACCGCAGTAGCGAATGGGCGAAACTTATTATTGCTTGCCTGTTTGGTATTAGCGACCATTGCTATTGGCGTGCTTTGGTTTTATGTAAAGCGTAATCTGTTTGGACGTTTAACGCAGCTCAACTTTGCCTTTTTGGCGGTGGCGCAAGGCAACTTGGATTACACACTGCGCATTCGCGGCGACGATGAGTTAGGCAGGTTGGCCAAAACCGTGCAGGTATTTAAAGAAAATGCCCGCGCTCGACAAGAGCTGGAGCAGCAGCAAGAAGCCGTGGAAAGGCGCTTGCGTAATTACCAATCGGAACTTGAGCAAGAAATACAATTGCGTACCAGTGAGCTGCAGGATGTGAATATAGAGCTGCAAGCCACGGCGGAAAAGCATGCGTTGGCACGTACCGAGGCAGAGCGAGCCAACATTGCAAAAACGGCATTCTTGGCCACCATGAGCCATGAGGTTCGCACCCCATTGAGTGGTGTACTAGGTACCCTTAAATTACTGCAAAAAACCCACCTTAACGATCAGCAAACCAAGTACATTAATTTGAGCCAAGCCGCTGCCGAAGCCCTACTGGGTATACTTAATGGCATATTGGACTATGCGAAAATTGAGGCGGGTGAAATGCAGGTTGAACACCATGCCTTCCCCATTGAAGATGTGGTGAGCAACATGGTTGTGCTCATGTCGGGTGCTGCTACAGAAAAGGGTTTGCAGTTGGATATTCATTTAGATCCTAAGCTGAAACAGATGAGCTTGTTAGGTGACCAAGGCAAGATACAACAGGTGTTGTTCAACTTATTAGGCAATGCCATGAAGTTTACCAGTGTCGGTTACATTCAGTTGCACATCAGTTTGGTGACTAGGCATGCACAAGAGTATTTGCGGTTTGAAGTAGTTGACACCGGGTTAGGCATTCCACAGCACATGCATGAAACGTTGTTTCAGCCGTTTACTCAGTATGATGCATCCACGTCTAGGCGCTTTGGGGGTACCGGTTTAGGTTTGTCTATTTGCAGAAGGCTGGTGGACACCATGGGTGGCGAAATAGGCATTAGCCATCGATTAGATGCTGCCCCCAAACAGGGTGCTAAGGTGTGGTTTGAACTGCCCTATTGGCCAGACACAGTCTTACCACAAGTGCCTCAAGTGGCCCCGTCAGCGCCTCTCGCTGTGCCGAAGTTGCAGGTGTTGTTGGTGGAGGATAACGAAATAGGGCGTATTGTGGTAGAAGGGTACCTACGACATGAAGGGCATGTGGTGACCTTAGCTAAGGATGGTTTTGAGGCATTGGCGTTGGCCGAGCAGAAGTTTGACGTGATATTGATGGATATCAGTATGCCGGGTATGGACGGCGTGGAAACCACTTTAAGAATACATCAAGTCCACCAGCGATTGGGCGTGCAGGTGCCGATTATTGCCATGTCTGCGCACATATTCCCGCAGGAGGTTGAGTCCTATCTAGATGCTGGGTTAGACGGCTTTGTGGGTAAACCGATTGAGCCAGACCGACTTAACGAATTATTGCTAGGCGTAAGCCAAGCACAGGAGAAATTAGTTTCCATGCCGAAAATCTCAGCCATTCATTTAGTCAACGAAAAGCTATTAAATGACGATTTGAGTGTCTTAGGGCAAGCCTGTATGAAAGATATGGTGAGCCTATTCGACCAAGCTTGTATTGATAATCTAGCGGCCATAGAAGTAGCACGATTGGCGCAAGACTGGGTAAAGCTTAGTGACCTGGCCCATAACTTTAAAAATGCCTCAGGCAGCCTTGGTTTGGAGACCTTACATCAACTCGTCAATCAGCTTGAGAATCAAGCCAAACATGGCCAACCCACGAGTATAGATTTGATTTTGGAGGATTTGCCGAGTCTGATCAAAAACTCACAGAAGGCGCTCAATAACTGGCGTGCAGCGCATTTGAATTAACTGCCCTTATGCTCGTCCAGGCCGCTGAACAAATAGCCTTCGCCGTGCACTGTGGCGAACAGTATGGGTTGTTTATAATCGCGTTCAATCTTGCGCCGTAAGCGCATGATCAATACATCGATGGTACGATCATTGGGATCCCAGCTCCTATGGGTCACTTGAGACAATAACCGGTCGCGATTGAGTACTTGGCCAGGATGCGTCATAAATACTAACAATAACTCAAACTCTGCCCTGGTTAGCTTGATCTCTTCTTCATCTCTGCCCAACAAAAGGCGCCTAGACGCGTCTAGTACGAGGTTGTCAAAATGGTAAATAGATTTGTGCTGCACCGGTGCGTCGTTAACGGTATGAATACGCCGTAGTAGGTTGGTGACCCGGGCTAACAATTCCCTAGGGTTGAAGGGTTTGGTGACATAATCATCGGCGCCAATCTCAAGCCCAACAATGCGGTCAATATCATCGGTTTTACCAGTCACTAAGACAATACCCATATTGCTTTGGGCACGTACTTCACGGGCCAGCAACAATCCGCTCTCATCGGGAAGATTGATGTCTAATAAAAGCATGCGGATGTCTTCACGGCTTAGTACTTCGCGCATCTCTTTAGCGGAACCGACGGCGCTCACTTGATAGCCCTCGGACTCAAAGTAGCCGGCAAGCTTAGTTCGAGTGATGGCTTCATCTTCGACAATGAGGATGTGATGCGTCTTCATACGGGCTACTCTTATTATTTTCTCAGACTGTATAGCAGTACGCCCAGAGATACAAGAAGGCCGGCTAATTAGCCGGCCCTGAATTTATTAGTTTAAGCCTAAAGCCTGCTTTCTCTGGTTAGCCCAGGTTCGCAATATTTGGTCAATAGCAAGGCCAATACAAGCCACACAGATACCCAGGATGAGACCGTTACCTACGCCATTTCTGTCGGATAGGGAACCTAGAATCAGCTGACCCAGATCATCTGTACCGATCATGGCACCGATAATAACCATAGACAGGGCAAACACCACTGTTTGGTTAAGACCTAAGGCAATGTGAGGGAATGACATTGGCAATTCAATAGACAACCAACGCTGCACACGGCTCACACCTGCCATTGTACCGGCATCTTGTAATGTCTCGGGCACACTCAATAGACCCTCTACGGTGTAGCGAAGCGCAGGGATTGAAGCATACACAATAATGGCGATAATTACGGCGGTATCAGTTATGCCAAACAGCATCATTACTGGAATTAAGTAAATGAACGACGGGAAGGTCTGAAAGGTGTCACAATAGGTTAAAATAAAGCGTGTGGATTTAGCATTTTGCGCACACAATGTGCCCAATGTAATGCCGATAATGCCTGATACAAGTACCGATACGCTCATTAGGTAGGCGGTAATCAGTGCCCGGTCCCACCATTTGGTGAGAGCAATGAATAGCAAAAATCCACCCACGGTTAAGGCCACTCGAATGCCTCCTACAATCAGGCCGACACCCATCATCAAGGTAAAGGTGGCGATGACGGGCATGCCCAAATAGGCGGCTTTAACGGGCATCAAGAAAGAAAGAATTAGCCACTCGTTAAATCCTTTGAGGGCGAAGAAATAGGTGTCCCATATCCAGTCAACGCCGGCTTGCAATAATGGAGCGATAGAAATCCCCTTATTGTGTGGCACGATGTTCAGATAATTGAATCCAGCAGGGAAGATAAACTGCCCCACATAAGCTAGGATTATACCCACGATAAATACTACAGCGAATAGAAGGGAGTATTTGTTCTTCTCCAAAAACGATAGGTTAGAGAAATAATCCGTTTGCTTATTGGCCCAGGCTAGTGACATGCGGTCTAGCACGATAGCAATGAGTACGATACAAATGCCTATTTCGGTGGCGGCACCGATATCAAGGCGGTTAAGAGCGATTAGAAGGTCAATGCCTAAACCTTTGGCGCCTATCAGTGACGCTAACACCACCATGGCCAAGCATTGCATGATGACTTGGTTGACACCAATCAATATGTCACGGCGGGCCGTAGGTACCAATACCCTGGTTAATAGTTGCCAATTGTTGCAACCACTCATCATGCCAGACTCCGCCACTTCGGGGCCTAATTTTTTGAGGCCAAGTAAGGTGAGGCGTACCATAGGTGGTGTTGCAAAAATTACCGTAGCAATGGCACCGGCATGGTCACCAATACCAAAAAACACCATGACTGGAATCAAGTAGGAAAAGTGAGGGATGATCTGCGCCATATTAAGCAACGGGTTGAGTATAGTTTCAACCGTTTTACTTCTAAACGCCCAGATACCAAACATAAGGCCAATAAAAACCGAAACCGGGGCAGCGACTAATACAAACGACAGGGTCTCCATAGCCGGTTGCCACTGGCCAAATACAGAAATGTAGGTCATTGAAAAACCGACTAATAGAGCAAGCCCGCGCCCACCTAGTGCATGGCCTAAAATGGTGGCGCCACCAGCGACTACGGTCCAAGGTAAACCAGGCATTTTTGCCCAAGGGTTTGCCGTGGCCCAGTCCCAGCCGGCAAAAGTGACGATGGTTTTAGCGCCGCCGAGCATTATTTCACGGATGAATTCGATCAAAAACAAAATGAAGCCCGATGTTAATCGTGTAAATTCACGCACTAATGGGCTCTCTTCATATTCCTCAATGTCTGGGTCATATACGTCAATGGGCCACCATTCAAACATCATGTAGCTGATCGAATCGTTGATCCATAGCGGGAATGCTTGAATTAAAGGCGGTAAGCGCCAAAGTAGGTTGTTTTCTGCGGGTCCTATGGTTTGGTACAGTAGAATAAAAATAACCAGCAAGGCAACAAATTGCAGATATTTTTTCTGCATGAATGCTGAAATCATGATGTCGTCTCGCTTAGGTTAATTGAATGCTCACCAAACAATACATGAACGATTTTAGCCGCTGTGATGGACCCTACGGTTTGACCCTCGTCATCAATAACACGCACTGGGACATTTGAGTTTAAAATGGACTCAGCGACATCCTCGATAATGGTATTTGCATTGACGCTAAGCTCACCCAAAGAAACATCAGCATTAACAGCATCCATAACGGCTTCGATTTTTAGTACTTTTTCGCGAGGCACTTCTTCGGTGAATTTACGTACGTATTCAGTGGCTGGGTTAAGCACGATGTTAGCAGGGGTATCGAGTTGTTCTATCACGCCATCTTTCATAATGGCAATACGATCAGCTAAGCGCAACGCTTCGTCAAAGTCATGGGTCACGAACATTATGGTTTTGTGAAGCGTGGACTGCAAACGGAGGAATTCATCCTGCATTTCTTTACGAATAAGGGGGTCAAGTGCAGAGAATGGTTCATCAAGGAACCAGATGTCAGGTTCGATGGCAAGTGAACGTGCAATACCCACACGTTGTTGTTGGCCACCGGATAATTGGCGTGGGTAGTAATCTTCACGACCTGTTAAGTCGACTAGGTTCACCATCTCCATGGCGCGATCTATACTGTCGCTGGTGTTCATGCCTTTCACTTGTAACGGGAAGGCAATATTTTCTAGCACGGTTTTGTGAGGTAATAAGGCAAAGTTTTGGAATACCATGCCCATTTTGTTGCGGCGCAACTCAATGAGCTGCTTGTTATTCATCTTTAAGATGTCATCACCTTCGATGATGATTTTGCCAGCTGTGGCGTCGGTCAACCTGGAAATGCAGCGTAATAAGGTGGATTTTCCAGAGCCAGATAGACCCATAATAATGAGGAGTTCGCCTTCATAAATGTCGAATGAGGCGTTGTTAACTCCGACAATACACCCTGCTTCTTTGAACTTTGCAGCATCTACTGCACCATTCGCTTTCTTTAATAAACTTTCTGCGTTGTCGCCGAAAATTTTATAAACTGATTCACAACGAATAACAGGCTCGTTGGAAGGTGATGTGGCATTTTGCAGAGACATAAGTAAGTTCTTTTATTTATTAATTAATTAATTAGTTAAGTAGTAAGCCATTCATAGTGGGCTTAAAACGAGCCGCTATATGAAAAGAAAACCCTCCGATTGGCTGACCAGTCGGAGGGTTTAGCTGCTTTAGGTATTAATGTCTAAGTGTTACTTAGTCCAAGCTACCCAAGTGGCTTCGTTATCTGCAAGCCATTTAGCTGCAGCATCCTTGTGGTCCATTCCGTCTGTGTCAACCAAAGCGGCCATTGAGCCGATTTGACTTGTAGAGAAGGAAATCTTGCTGTACGCAGTGTATGCAGCTGGGTGACTCTTCGGGAACTTGTAGCTGGCTGCTTTCTTCAACCAACCTTTTGGTGAACCACAACTTCCATCACCACCATCAACTACACGACAACCTGCAGTGTACTCTGGGAACTCAATGAAGGTAAAGCCTTCAGCATCGGTGAAGTTTGGTGTCCAGTTAAAGATAATGGTAGCACGGCCTTCTTTCTTAGCTGCAGCTAATTCTGCCCAAAGGGAAGAAGCACCACCGGCATATTTAACCATGTAGTCATCACTCAGACCAAGCGCTGCAATACGCTCTTCCATCAAGGTGCCGTGCCAGCTTTGCGGACCTTCTAACCAACGGCCTTTGCCGTCTGAATCCACTGTAGCAAACACATCTTTACAGTTTTTAAGCGCTTCCCAATTAGGTAGGCCAGGACATAGGTTCTCGTCGATTACCCAAGTTGGAACGCCCATTTCTTCTAGGGTTGCTGCAGAGTGAGTGCCTGCGTCGATCAAGCCACCTTTAGCCATGGCATTGTAGAAAGAACCACCAAAACTTGACTGCCATACTTCGTGAGAGATGGTTACGTCTCCATTACGGATAGACTCATATACCGCTTGGCTGTCGGCTGGAACGTATTCAACATTGTTACCCATGCTTTCAAAAATGCCACCAATAACGTGGGCCATTACCACTTGGCTAGACCAGTTGTGGATAGGGATAACAATAGGCTTTGTACTGTCGGCTGCTTTAGCTACGCCAGCGACTGACAATAGGATGCCAGCTGCGCCGGCGATTAACGTATTTTTAAATTTCATTCGTTTTTCCTCTGTATTATTTTTATGTATTGATGTTTAGGTATTTACATTACCAATTGCAAATACGCGAGCCGTCAATTATCAGCTTTTTATTACAGCTCCAGCTTAAGCCCTTACACGGGACTTAGTTGGGTCGTAGTGGGAAATGCCCACTACGGTTGCTGGAATTCGTTTAATGTGGCCGTCTAATTTTCCCACTTCTACCTGTGTGCCAGGCTCAATGTGGTCTATAGACATGCTACATAAGGCAATGTTTTGGTTTAAAATTGGAGAGCGTACCGCGCTGGTGATAGTGCCTACCTGTTGGCGGCCTACACGTACACATTCGCCGTGGCCTGCAATCTCTTCACCTTCTAATACCAAACCTACAAGCTGACGTTGTGGGTTGGCTTTACGTTCGATCAATGCATCACGGCCAATAAAGTCTTCTTCTTTGGTCTTTAGCGGCACGGTAAAACCAATGCCAGCTTCAAAGGGGTCCGTTTGGTCGTTAAATTCGTAATCGGCAAAGATCAAGGCCGACTCAATACGGAGGTTGTCTAGCGCTTCTAAGCCAAGAGGTGTAATGCCAAACTCTTGGCCGGCTTCCCACACGGCATCCCATACTTGGAGGCCATGTTTAGGGTGGCACCAAACTTCGTAACCACGCTCGCCTGTATAACCGGTGCGAGACACCGTAACAGGTACACCTTGCGGCCCGCCGATACGGCCGTGGGTAATACGGAAGGGGCGTAGGTCTTCAAGGGTGGTTTGCTCATCTGGGGTGAAGATGATTTTCTTCAGGGTTTCACCACTCAATGGGCCTTGAACCGGAAGGTTGTGTAATTGATCGTTAGAATCTTTGATCACCACACTAAAATTCTTTTCAGTGGCCACTTTACGTAACCATTCAATGGCACCGTCACAGCCACCGACCCAGCGGAAATTGTCTTGGCCAAGGCGGAATACAGTGCCGTCATCAACCATACAACCATTGTGGTAACACATGGCGGTATAAATAACTGAACCAATAGCTAACTTACGAATATTACGCGTAACCGCGTAGTTCATTAAGTTTTCGGCATCAGGGCCAAGCACTTCGCATTTGCGTAGTGGGCTTAAGTCCATCAATACCACCTTTTCACGGCAAGCCCAGTATTCGGCAATGGCGCCGTAATTGCTAAAGTGATTGGCAAGCCAGTATCCATTGTAATCAACGAAATGCTGGGTCATGGTGGCAAAGCGGTCGTGGAATGCGGTCTTCTTAGTCATAGTGGAGTCTGCTACGGCGTTTTTACGGAAGGCGTTGCCTTTCTCAAAGTTACTGTCTGCTGCGTAAATACGCACATGAATGTCTGTTGGGTTCCAGCCGTTGGCGGGGCTGGTGTCATCTGGACATGCGGTAGAACCACACACTAGATCAACTTGAGCTTGCATCAGCACGTAGTCGCCGGGTCGCGTCCAGGGTTGGCAAGAGCTATGTTGGTCGTAATCGTCATAACCCGTATTAAAGAAAAAGTTAATGGCCGGCCAGCCGCGGCGTGCGGCAACACCAAGTGGCGCTAAGGCGGCGTTTAAGTTTTCTGTACAGTTAGTGTGCCCAGGGTAGCCGCTGTCATCATAGTACTTTGCACTACAGGCGAGATTAAAGGTGTCATGGCGGGCTACGGTGTCTTGGATGACGTTAAGGATATTGACCTGATCGTCGGTGTAAAACTTGTCATGCAAGCCGGGCCCTGGAAACGCCGCAGCCATAATGGTACGGGTGGTCACGGCGCAGATGGGTTTTTCTACTCCGTCTGCTAAGCGTGTAGCGTCGAGTGCAATAAAGTCAGAACACTGGCGCCCTGCGACATCGATGATTTGAATGTATTCACCGGCCTTCACTAAATAACCTTCGGCGGTGCTGTTGTTAATACGTATCTCGCGATCAACCACGCCAAGCGGTGCTGGCAATTCGTCTTCTACAATAACGGCTGCACCACTAATACCGACAATGAGGTCGGTAGGTGGTATGAGTTGCTCTAGGCTCATGTCTTCGCCAGGTGCGGCTATCAGGCATAGGCAGTCGTTGGCCACAGTAAAACTGTGTTTGCTTGCAGCTTTGGAATCAGCACCCAATACTGAAATGCCTTTACAACTGCTGTGGTTATTGGCATCCATCCACTGGCGTAGATAGCCTATATCACTATTGGCCTCGGTGCCTAGGCTATTGATGGCGGGCTTGCCTTGGGCATCAAAGGCCATGATTTGGGCTTCTTGCTGACCTTCAGGATCGTGCAGCGTTAGTGTAGAGCCAGCAGCAAGCTGCAATGAGATTAAATGTTGGGCAGGTACTCGGTAGCGTTGTGTGCCGTCATCACCCAAAACTGGGTGAGGCATGGGGTTGGCACTGTAATAGCTAAGGGGTTTCATAGGCCGGTGGCTCAAATAATAACGTTATCGTCGCTGACTACAGCGACAGTCCGTAGGACAGCGTAACAACTTGATGTGAACAGGCTTTGTCTGCGGCGTGTATAGAATGTAGTATTTTGTAAAATTTATTTACATCTGCCATGGGTAGGCGGTTTGTTGGTTAACGCACTAGGTCTTGTTGCGCTTTGCTGAGGTGTTCTGTCATGGTGGTTTTAGCTGTTTGAGCGTCGCGGTGGCTAATGGCTTCAAACAGCGCCCGGTGGTGGGCATTGTATTGGGTCATATTTTCTTGGGTTAATACCTTGCCGCGACTGGCGCGCCATAACTCATGGCGCCTTACTTCGTTAACTTGCTCGTAAATCCATATCATCAATGGGTTGCCGCAGGCTTGAGCGATGGCTTGATGAAAGGCTTCGTCGGCAATGGAGAACTGTTCGGCAGTGCGGGCAGCTTCTACGCGCTCTAGGGCGGTGCGTAATTGCTCTAAATCACGGCCGGCGGCGTGGTGCACTGCAAGGCTGACGATGGCCGGTTCTAACATGTTGCGTACTTGCATTAATTGCATTGGGCTGGTGGTATCAGCGAACTGGCTGCTGCTGGAGTTGCTTTCAGCTCTGACGAATGTACCACTACCCACTTTACGTTCCACCAAGCCTTGCTGTTCCAATAGTGATAACGCGCTACGCAGAGTGCCACGCGATACGTCGTAATGCTGTGCTAAGTCACGCTCGGCAGGTAAACGCTCGTTGGCACGGTACACCTTGCGCTGGATGGCTTCGCTGATAGCAGTAGCTAAGGCGCGGGCACCATTAGGTTTAGACTGTCGTCTATCTAAGGATATGTATGAGTCTGGTGCCGTGCTGGGGAACATTATTGTTGTCTGTAAGTGGTTAGTAAGTTATCACAGCCTAGCATAATTAATTCGGTAATTGGTATAGTAATTGGTTGTTAATGGTTAAGGCTGCGTATGGTGGCGTCAGTTTGGCAATTAACTAGAGTTTTATCTAAAAAATATTATTCTTTAAAAATAGGCACTTAGAAAATAAATACGCCATTTGTTTAAATAAGTAACAAAAAAATGCTTGCCTCAGTAAATTCATAAATGATATACCTTTACAGCGCTTTATATGGACCTTTGGTGTACCAATTTGGTTTTTGGTTAAAAGGTGCAGGTCCCTAAGCCCAAACAAAAATAATATTGAGGAGGCATCGATGACAGATTTACAGCAATATGTTGACGCGCCAGGTCGAGAAGAACTGGTTCAACAAGTCCGCGCTAAAATCGACGAATTAGGCATTACCTATGTGTACTACCAGTTTATTTCCGTAACGGGTCGTATCGTAGGTAAAGGAATTCCAGCTCGCCACTGGGAACGTACAGCTGCTAAAGGTTTTCAGCTTGTATATGGTTCTACGGCTAACTTAGCCATTGACCGTCATGGTGAATACATTGGTTACGGCCCAGAAGCTTCTGAGCTTGTGGGTATTGCAGACCCAGACACTTTTGTACAACTTCCATGGGACAAGCGCGTAGCGCGTGTTTTCTGTACACTTTTCCGCAACCGTGAAGAGCGTGTGAATCCAGGTGCTTTTCTGACTTCAGACTGCCGCGGTAATTTACGCCGTATCCACGAAGAATTTAAAGGTAAGCACGGCTTAGAAATGCGCTGTGGTACCGAACCAGAAATGATGTGGTTGAAGAAAGGCGAAGACGGCAAGCCAGACGGCGGCGTCACTAAGCCAACTTGTTATCATATTGACCAGTTTGAAGAACTGCGTCCCGTATTTATGCGCGTCATTGAGTACTCTGAGCAAATGGGCTTAGACATCATTCAAGGCGACCACGAAGATGCACCTGGCCAGCTAGAGCTAAACACTCAGTACGATGATGTACTACAAAATGCTGACCGTCTAACGACTTACCGCCAGATCTGTGCACAGGTTGCACGTGAATTTGGTTTGATTGCTTGCTTCATGAGTAAGCCATTCATGGGCGTATCTGCGTCTGGTTGTCACCACAACATGTCATTATGGGAAGGCGGTGAAGACGTATGTCACCCAGAGATTGCCGGTGGCGATTCTCTTCCTGGTATGCCTGGTCCATTCACTTACCGTGAAGGTGGTAACAACACCTTTATGCCAGTGCCATCAATCCATGAATCAAAGCCAGGCCCTATTGGCTTACAGTGCATCGGTGGCGTAATTGCTCACTTGCCAGCACTAACTTCTATCGGTTCTTCGACAGTGAACTCGTTCCGTCGTTTATGGGACACCGGCTTCTGGGCACCAATCTTCGCTGACTGGGGTTACCAAAACCGTACGTGTGCCTTGCGTGTATCTGCGCCAGGCCGTTTTGAGTACCGTTCAGTAGACTCCATGGTAAACCCATACCTTATGGGTGCAGCACTACTTAAGGCATTTGACGATGGTATCGACAATGACCTTGATCCGGGTGAAGCGGAAGAACGTAACATCTACGCGGCTATGGAAGATGGTAAAGAAGTTAAGAAATTACCGATGTCCTTAGGCGAAGCCATGCTTGAGCTTGATGCTGACGACGTCATCAAGTCTTCAATGCCTGGCGAAATGTACACTGTTTACAGTGGCCACAAGAATGATGAGTGGGAACGCTTTAACCAGACTGTGACTAACTGGGATACAGATACGTATCTTGATTGCTTGCCATAAACAGCAAGTTTTCAGAAAACCCCGGCTGCTAAGGTTACGATCATAGCAGCCAATTTTATAAAAACTCTAAAAGTAAATATTAGGAGACGCGACCATGTGTGGTATTGCAGGCCTTATTCATAAGAAGGCGGGCGGTGCAAACATCGGACAAGAAATGACTGATATGCTTCAAGCTTTGAAGCATCGCGGACCAGATTCTACCGGTTATGCGCTATATGGCTCCCCCATTAGTAACTACATCATGCGTATCAACCTTGCAGAGCAAGCTGATACTCAAAAAGGTTTTGACGTTGCAAACCAGCTTCAATCTCGTAACGACCTAGTCGATGCGCGTATAGCTGAGTTAGGCGCCAAAGTAGCCAAGAAAGAAAACTCAACGACTTACGCGTTGCGTTACGAATTGTCTTTCGACGGTGACCTTAAAAACTTAATCGATTACGTTGAAGACATCGAAGGCGTTGAAGTGATGTCTTGCGGTAATGGTCTTGAGTTGATCAAAGACTTAGGCGATGCCTCTGTGGTATCTGCACAGTACGGCATCAACGAATTCCAAGGTTCTCACGCCATTGGCCACACCCGTATGGCCACTGAGTCTGACGTAGATATTCGTTCAGCTCACCCTTACTGGGCCTACCCATTTGCCGACGTATCAGTAGTACACAACGGCCAGTTAACTAACTACTGGACTAACCGTCGCGCTCTAGAGCGTGTAGGTAACCGTTTCAACTCTAACTGTGACTCTGAGCTTATCGCTGTGTACATTGCCAACCGCATTAGCGAAGGCGATGACCTAGAAACAGCCATGCGTCGTTCGGTAGAAGACCTAGACGGTGTATTCACTTACCTAGTGGCTACTTCTGACTCTCTTGGCATGGCCAAGGACGTGATGGCGGCTAAGCCTATGGTGATCTACGAGAGTGATGATTTTATCGCATTGGCTTCTGAAGAAGTTTCAATCCGTAATATCTTCGATCACGAAATTGACACATTTGACCCTTATGAAGGCGAGGTGCGCGTATGGCAACTGTAAGCAAATCCAGCCAATCCCATGACATGGGATTGCATACGGAAAAGCTCACCAACCGAACTCAGCAACAGTTTTTTGATGCTGGCGAATCGGCTAACTTTACTTATGCATGGGCTCCAGAAGTCGACACAAACAAAGTAGGCACTTTGGATTGTGAAGGTATGGACCCAACCGATATTAACATCCGTCTACGCGAGTTGATGGCAGAAGGTTGTGGCACTATTAACCTAAGCAACCCAGGCTCTATGCATGGTTTGTGTGTTGGTATCCTTAACCGTCTACAGCTTAACATCACTGGCAGCCTCGGCTACTTTGGTTGTGGTTTGATCGACGGACCCAACGTAAACATTTCTGGCCGTGTTGGCTGGTCATGTGGCGAAAACATGATGGCGGGTACCATTGTCATCGAGAAAAATGCGGGTTCTACCTTCGGCGCGGCCATTCGTGGCGGTGACTTGGTGTGTAAGGGCAGTGTGGGTTCTCGTACCGGTATCGACCAAAAAGGCGGTACTATCATCGTTGGTGGTAAGACTGGCGCATTCACCGGTTTCATGATGCAACGTGGTCGTATGATTATTCTTGGCGACGCCGGCATGAACCTTGGCGACTCTATGTACGATGGCACCATCTACGTAGGCGGCGAGATTGAAGGCCTAGGCGTAGATGCCGTGCCTGCTGACCTAAATGACCTTGACCGTAAGTGGTTGAAGTCCAAGCTAGATCTCTATGGTATGGAAGCGCCTAACGGCATCGATAACATGCAAAAGATCGTCGCTGGTAAGCAGTTGTGGAACTACGACAACCTCGAACCATCAGAGAAGAAGCTAGTTCTTTAAGAGCAGCGAGGATACTTATTATGGCAGTTGTTAACGAAAAAGAAATAATTGGTAAGAGTTTTATCTTCCCACCTGAAGTCATGAACGACATCCACATCAAGGCCGACCTTGGTCGTTACCGGATGCGTGGCATGTCTTTGTTCAAGAAAATCCCAAGCTGGGATGACTTGACGTTTATGCCAGGTACTTTGACACGTTTCGTAATCGAAGGTTACCGTGAAAAGTGCTTGACCAAAACCGTGATTGGCCCTAAAGCCAAACGCCCTATGGTATTAGACATTCCTGTGTACATCACTGGTATGAGTTTTGGTGCATTGTCTTACGAAGCTAAGACAGCATTGGCACGTGGCGCAACCATGGCAGGCACTGCGACCTGTTCTGGCGAAGGCGGCATGATTCCTGATGAGCGTCGCTACTCAGAGAAGTGGTTCTATCAGTGCATCCAGTCTCGTTACGGATTTAACCCACATCACTTGCGCCTTGCGGATGCGTGTGAATTCTTTATCGGCCAAGGCTGTAAAGTAGGCTTGGGTGGTCACTTAATGGGTCAGAAAGTAACCGATCAGGTTGCTGAGATGCGTTCACTACCCGCAGGTATCGACCAGCGTTCACCTGCTCGTCACCCTGACTGGTTAGGTCCAGATGATCTTTCTTTGAAAATCAAAGAAATTCGTGAAGCGACCGATTGGCAGATTCCTATTCAGCTTAAGCTGGGTGCGGCTCGTGTATATGACGACGTGCGTATGGCGGCTAAGTGTGAGCCAGACTCTATCTATATCGATGGTATGGAAGGTTCTACTGGTGCTGGCCCACACATCGCTACTGAGGAAACTGGTGTTCCTGGTATCGCTGCAATCCGCCAAGCGCGTAAAGCCCTTGATGACGTAGGCAAGACTGGTGAAATTAGCCTTGTATACGCTGGTGGTATCCGTAACGGTGGTGACTTGGCGAAAGCTTTGGCACTTGGCGCTGACGCTGTAGCGATCGGTCACTCTGCGATGATGGCATTGAACTGTAACCGCGACATCGACGAAGCCGACTTCCCGAACGAAATGGGCGTAGAAGCCGGTTCTTGTTACCACTGTCACACTGGCCGCTGTCCAGTAGGCGTTGCAACACAAGATCCTAAGCTACGTGCTCGTCTCAACCCAGACGAAGCTTCTGAGCGTGTATATAACTTCTTACACACGCTAACCATCGAATGTCAGTTATTGGCACGTGCGTGTGGTAAGACCAACATCCATTCTCTAGAGCCAGAAGATATTGCGGCTCTTACAATGGAAGCGTCGGCCATGGCTCAAGTTCCACTAGCAGGTAGCCAACACACTGTTGGTCGTCCTGACATGACTCGTTTCTAGGAGGGCATTACAATGTCACAAGATGTAGATCATTACTTAAATTCAGACGGCCTGGACTCAGATCGCGAGAAAATGATTGGTCAGACAATCGGTTACCGTTACGACGTTAACTTGGTACCTGATATGGACCGTTGTACTCCTTACCTTACTGAGTACATGGACAAAATGAACTGGAAAGACCTTAATTGGTTGGAAGACGTTCACATGGGCTATGAAGAAGACCGCGCTGCTGTTTTCGATCGTAACATCAACGGCTGGGTCACCATCCCTGATACCATTAAGCTTCCAGACAACCAGCAAGATCGTGACATGATTGCGCGTGAGTTGTTGTTGAAGTTCCAAATGTCTGAGAACCATCCAATGGTTCAGTTGCGTGAAGCTTACGCTAAGTTCTAACGGACTTTAGATTGGGGCGAAAGCCCCAGTCTAAGAATAAAAGTTCAGACAATAAAAAGCCCAGCATATGCTGGGCTTTTTCGTTGCCGCCGTCTTCCTGACGAAGGTCAGGATCTCTTAACCTAAGCCGACCACATTAACGCCTTTTGGTGACGCGCTTTTAACGGCGGTAAACCAAAACGTTTCTTATAACATTTATAAAAACTAGGCAGCGAAGAGAAGCCGCAACGAATAGCGATATTTTCAACGGTATATTTGGATTCAAATAATAATTTATGCGCATGATTTAGGCGCTTCTCTAAATAATAGGTGCTTGGCGAAATGCCAATATAAACTTTAAATAGGCGTTGAATTTGACGTTTCCCTAAACCCGCATACTGGCTTATTTCAGACAAGCTTAATGGCTCATCTATATTATTTTCCATCAAAGATGCGACTTGCTGCAATGCATTGGGCCAGCCGTAGGGGTTTATTTTGTTATCTAACCGGTGCTCTTTTGGGGTACGCAAAGTGGCACAGTTCATCTCTTCTGCCACCGCAATAGCGACCGACTTACCATGGTGTAAGTGGATGATATGTAACATCATGTCTAAGCTAGTGCTGCCGCCTTGGCAGGTGAAGCGATTATTGTTAACGTTAAAAATAGCTCGGTTTGGCGTCGCACCTTGCTGGCGCAACTCATCTAAATGACGGTGATCTATAGTCCAGCGACAATCATCCAACAATCCTGAAAGGTAGAGGTAGTAGGCTCCTGTGCCTACACCGCCCATAAGCGCGCCAGAACGAGCGAGGTGTTTTAGTGGTGCGGTAAAACCCTGCACGGGAAGCTGGTAAATGGTGTTGGTGGCACAAATGACTAAGGCATCAAGCTGGCTTAAAGACCAAGCCGCAGTTAGCGCCAGTGTCTCAACCTGCATGCCGCAAGACGACATGGTTGGACCACCGTTTAAGGAGAACAGTTGCCACTCATAAAGCGTGTGGCCAAGCCGATGGTTAGCTACTTTCAGGGGCTCAACAATATGGCTCATTTCGGCAAAGTTGTAGCCAGGGACTAATAATACGCCCAGTTTCCAATTCTTATTAATAATATCTAGCGACATAACAAATTCACTGTATTAATTTGTACTTTAAGGTCGGCATCTTTAAAGATGATTTAACTAATGGTAGCGTCATTTTGTCGTTTTTACAATATATTTGGGGGTTAATATGTCGCGCTAGGATAATAATATAAATATATTCATAAATAATATATATATGTTAATAAGTTAATTAGTTAATGTTTTAATTTAAAACATTGGTATGTTTGATGTTAATAAAATACACACCTCTACAGATGGCGCTAAGTTTAGAGATTATCTATTGGACAAAGGGCTATCTGCAGGCTTACTCCATGCCAAATACTTTAGCTAGATCAGATTTTAGGGGTTTGGATTTAGAAAGGTCTAAGCCTGAGTGAATATGTTGCAGGTGTTCAAATACCAGTTTTTCAGTCAATTTTGGTTCGCCCTTCTTGATAGCCGCTAGAATGTTTGCATGATCACCATCGGGGCAACTGGAATGTCCGCTATCGCCAAGCAGACCGACGATCAGTGAGGTCTTTGTGACTAATTCACGAATAATTCTAGTGAGAACAGAATTTTCACTAATACTTGCTAGCTTGACATGAAACTCACCAGAGAGTCGAATAATGTGAGAGCGATCTGAGTTTGTCCTGGCTGCGTGCTCTAGCTTAATGTGCTCTTCAAGCATACTAACATCAGGGCTCTGGGTTGCAATGCAGAGCCCATTAACTAGTTGTGGTTCTATGAGCATGCGTGATGTAAAAACATCGTTGGCTTCTTTAGGGTTGAGACCGGCAATGAAGGCACCTCGATTAGATTTTAAGTCAACAATTCCTTGGCTCGCCAACAATAACAGCGCACGTCTCACTCGCATGCGCCCAACACCAAAAGTTTCGCATAGCTTTGCTTCGCTGAGTTTGGTTTTTGGCGCTATACGCTGTTCCATAACAGCCCTATAAATACTGTCTACGACGATTTGCTCTTCAGGGCTCGAGGTATAAGAATCACCGCCCATAGCAGTTGGTTGAGTCAATTCAGCCTCCCAAGTTTGCAGGAAAATACTTTGATCATAAAAGAACTCATTAGTTAGTGAGCCGCTGTGGCGCAAGGTTACGATGTGGTTTGGCTGTTGCTGTTGTTTGCTGCAGCAGGCGTGTTCCACCATGCAGGAATTAAAATTCCTTATTTTGCATTCTTTGCTCATGATTCAGGTATTCGTACCACGGAGCCGCCCCATAATATGTTGCTTGCCATGGCCATTGCCGCTGGGCTATGTATAGCCATCGGCGCCTTCCCTGCGCACACGGTCTATGCCCTGCTGCCATGGGAAGCCACCTACCAGCCTTACGATATTACCCATGTGTTGACTCAGCTGAGGCCGACGGAAACCATGATGGCATGGGTGGCCGTGTTACTGACAGGGATTCTTCTGCTTTACTATATTTAACTAGTAACTGAGCTATAAAAAAGGCGTGAGCTGCGGATTAATAGCCATAAGAAGAAAGGCCCGCCTAGTGCCCCTGTGGCTATGCCAATAGGAATCTCTGCTGGCGGAATGGCGTTGCGCACAAATAAGTCGACAAAGAGCACTATATTGACGCCTACGAGAGCGTAAATCGGTAGTACCATGCGGCGGCTAGCTTGCACAATTGAGTCTCAACCGTGCTTGTTGAATCTCGTATGTGGTGGAGATGGGGGAGTCGAATCAGTCGGCTTATAAGTTATTAATTTATAACAAAAACAATGACTTGTGGTCTTGTCGTGCTACGAAACGAAAAAAGACCTTGGTCTAACTTGTTGATATACAAGTCAAAACAAAGTCTTTTTGGTGTGTGGTGGAGATGGGGGGAGTCGAACCTTTCCGTGTAGCCCTTTAAATAAGGTGTTTACATGGCAGTTAGATGGGATAGGGTACCTACTAGGGTACCTAAAACTCAATTCGTAGTTAATGTCGCAACCAAGGAATAACTAGCCATGAATAGTCCACAATCGCCAATAACCCAATCAGATATCAAAGACAAATTAGCCTATGACCTATGGTCAAAATTGAATCCAGTTCAAATAGACCACTTAC